>WNFX01000552.1_pt1 | contig 68189 bp, 56 predicted proteins | sample 5400111 | NCBI WGS metagenome assembly WNFX01 (sample SAMN13153363, study PRJNA577476) | soil metagenome | isolation source: 40 cm soil or saprolite under grassland replicate 1 | place: USA:California | collected 2016-06-15
GGATGAATACGCGCCAGCAGCGTCCCAACACCTCCCAGTTTCTGATGGGAGAGCCACATCGGTGGCCGGTGAGGAAGGAGAACGCCGCTTGCTCGCTCTTAACTTAATGTCTATGGGGCTTGTGAACCGCGCCCCTACATGAGGCGAAACGAGCGTCATGACAGTTGATCGTTCATCGCACTGGCACTCGGTGATAATCCATTTTCCCCAGGGTGCAAATAAATGAAACCTCACACTATGCATTGCCACGCCGTTCGCGCTACTGTATAATGAAAAACATCGACACACAATAGATAACAGGAGGACGCAATGCACCCATACGAGGTCTTCATCTCTTATGCCCACGAGGACAGCTCATTTCTCCCTAAACTCGAAAATCACCTGCAGAGCCTGAAGCAGCAGAATCTCATCAGCACATGGAGCGATACCGATATTAGCCCAGGAACCGAATGGGAACCACAGATCATGAGCCGCTTGAACAATGCCCAGATCATTCTCCTGCTCATCAGCTCAGACTTCATGGGGTCAAAATTCTGCTATAGCATTGAGATGGATGTTGCCATAAAGCGACACAAAAACAATCAGGCGCGTGTACTCCCGATAGTCCTGCGCTCAGTTGATTGGGAGGGAGCACCCTTTGCCGCGTTACAGATGCTTCCCACGGGAGCTAAACCAATCAGGCAGTGGTCAGACATTGATGAAGCATTTAAAGACGTAGCGAAGGGCATTCGGAAAGCCATCAAGGATCTGGACGAGGAGAACAGGTACTGGACAACCTGCGTGTCATGCTGCTCGCCAGTGCGTCTGCCGCCCTCGTCCAGCCACCGGCCATCAGCGGACTCGGCGGCATCGGCAAGACGCAGACCGCCATCGAATACGCCTATCGTTACCGGGAAGAGTACGCCGCCGTCTTCTGGGTCCAGGCCAGCAGCCGCGAAACGCTCATCGCAGACATAACTCGCAGCGCCGCACTACTGCACCTGCCGGAGCAAGACGCCAGGGAGCAGAACCTCATCTTGCAGGCGTTCAAGCGCTGGCTCGAAGCCAACACCGACTGGCTGCTCATCTTTGACAACGCCGACGACCTGCACATTGTCGAGGACATCCTGCCTGCGCGCAACAGCGGCCACATCCTCTTCACCACCCGCGCCACCGCCATGGGCGACCTCGCGCAGCGCGTCTCGATCGACGAAATGGATCGCGCAGAAGGCTCGCTCCTGCTCCTGCGCCGCGCAAAAAAACTGTCAACTAATGCGCCTCTCACAGACGCGTCCCCCGCCGATCTTGCCGCCGCCCAGGCCATCGTAGACGCGCTGGACGGTCTTCCCCTGGCCCTCGATCAGGCCGGCGCCTACATCGAAGAGACGGAATGCAGCCTCTCTGATTACCTGCAACTCTACCGGACTCACCTGCTGGAAGAGCGCGACAAACGTAAAGACGCCCATCCCGAGCCGGTCGCGACCACCTGGGCTATCTCTTTCAATAATGTGCAACAGGCCAATCCAGCCGCCGCCGACCTGATGAGACTCTGCGCCTTCCTTGCCCCCGATGATATTCCCGAGGAGATGATTCTCGCAGCACCTAAGGATATTGAGACCAAACTGCAATCTCTTGTCAATAATCCGCACAGGTTGAATATGGCGATCAAAGAACTGCTCAAGTACTCACTGCTGCGACGCAATAGTGACGAGCACACAATAGTAGTCCACCGGCTCGTACAGGCGGTGCTGAAAGGTGAGATGGACGAAGAGACGCAAAAGCAGTGGGCCGAACGCACAATACGAGTTATCGATTGGAGTTTCCCCGATGTTAAGGCCGTGGAGGAATGGCCGAAATGCCTGCAATGGCTTCCTCACGCCCTTATATGCGCGTCATTTATCGAGCAATGGAACCTGGCGTTTCCTGAAGCTGCACGGTTGCTGAATAAAGCAGGTTACTATCTGGATGATCGAGCACAATACCAGGAGGCTGAACCCCTCTATCAGCAAGCCCTCGCCATCCACAAAGACGTTCTGGGCGATCGCCATCCCGATACCGCTACCAGCCTCAATAACCTGGGCCTTCTCTACCAGGCACAAGGCAAGCTGGCCGAGGCTGAATCTCTCTATCGGCAAGCGCTAGAGATCTTCAAACAGGTTCTGGGGCCAGATCACCCCAACACGCGCACGGTCCAGGGCAACTACGATTACCTCTTACAGCAGATGAAACGCGGCTCTGAATAACCTCAGCAGACTGTGTAACCCTCCCTGAAGCATGGATGCAAGCGCCCTCAGAGTAAAGGATGGGCAAAATAGACGTTAAATGGTGGGACATTCGGGCTAATTTACACTGCATCGCGCGGGGGAAGGCGCAACCTGATATACAATAGCACATGTACATATATTTTACACGTATGTACTGGAGTTGATTTGTATATCTTTCTAGTGGGGTGAGTGTCGCAATGGCTTTTCCGCGTCTGTATGCCGCCGTCGCCGTGGTGTTGCTGATCGGGTCGCTGTCGATCGTGGGCATTGTTGCCACGATGACGCTCGGTCCGAAGCTGGCTCATGGGAGCAATGTGCAGCACGTCAGTGGCAAGGTTCTGGCGATTACCGGGCCCGATAGGGATTTTACGTTCAAGACGGCGACGGGAAAGCTACTGCAGTTTCAGTGTCGCAATCAGTGTCGCGCCTCCGCCGGGCACCTGCAACGCCATATTAATGAGAAGGCGAATACTGATGTGTATTATCTACAGGGACCTGGCAATACCCTGCTAGTAATAGATGTGGATTAACATCATGAATTTTCCAACTGCATATATCGTTCCAACAGGTGAGATGGGGCTGAGGGTGAAAACGATTCCCCCCATCGACGGCTATTGGAGGACAGGTTTTCGCCTGGGTAGGGACCACGTTTACGGCGTCTGTGATAGTCTCGATGGACAAACCGATTTCCGTCACCGTAGGAACTACGTTTTTAGCGCCCACGGGAAAACGAATTTCTCCCTGGGTAGGGACCACGTTTACGGCGTCCGCGATTTATCGTTTCCTATCCCTCGCGAACGTTATATCCTGCCCAACGGGGAGGAGGCGATAAATCGCGGACGCCGTAAACGTGGTCCCTACCCCTGGCAGTTGGTGGAACAGCAGGGATATGATCGGGAAGACGGTACCGGGTCGATTGGGAGGAGGGGACGCGATGACTAGCCCGCAGAACAGAGCCATCGTGCCCGCGCAGCAGCAGAAGGCGGTCAAACCATACCTGGATAGCGCCGATATCGTCATTATCGGCAACGGCATCGCGGGCCTGACGGCAGCGGTCGAGGCACGCCGGCACGCGCCCGATAAACGCATCGTGATCGTGACGCAGCAGATCCATCCTACCATCAATACACCGGCGCTGAAGCAGTTCGCCATTGGGAAGCTGACTCGCGAGCAGTTGCTCGCCTATCCCGCCGGCACGGAACGCGCCGAACGTATTCACGTGGTGACGGCGCGCGTCGAGGAGATACACGCGCAGAGCAAGTACCTGACGCTCAGTGGCAAGCGCGGCTTCGGCTATGGTTCGCTCCTGATCGCCACCGGCAGTTCCCCGCAGGGGCTGCCCAACAGCATGCCGGGACGCGACTTCGACGGCGTTCTGACGCTGCACCGCCTGCAAGATTACCTGGATTTTCGCCGTCGCCTGGCCGAGGTGAACGAGGCGGTGGTCATCGGCGGCGGTGCGCACGCTATCGAGACCGTGATGGGCCTCGTGCATTGGGGCATTCACGTGCACTGGCTGATCCGGGGTGATACGTTTATGCGCGGGATGCTTGATCAGCCGGCCTCCGAGATGGTACTGGAGCGCATTCGCAAGCAGGGTATCGAGATACACACGAGCACCGAAGTGATGGGCGTCATCGGGCGCGTCGGCTCCGTCGCGGGCGTCATCACCAATCAGCAACAGATGATCCCCTGCCAGATGGTCCTCTCCTGCACGGGGACGCAGGCCGCAACGTCGCTGGCGGAACGCTGCACGCTATCCATACGTCATAAGAAGGGCATCATCGTCGACGATAAACTGCGCACCAGCGTACCAGATGTCTTCGCGGCAGGCGATGTGGCCGCGCTCAAGAATCCGCAGACGGGCAACTACGAGCCGCGCGCCCAGTGGTACGCGGCAGTGATACAGGGACGTATTGCGGGTGCCATACTGACCGGACACGACGAACTCGCACGTCAGCCGTTCGGCGTAATGTGGCACGCCACCCATCTGGGCGAGCTCTCCATGCTCACGGTCGGCGATCCCTTGATCGAGAGCAACAACGTACAGACGCTCACTGATAATAGCGCGAATGGCTACCGGCGCATAACCATCGAGGGTGATCGCCTGGTCGGCTACCTTTCGCTGGGCATCGCGCAGCCGGACAGCCTGGCGATCAAGCGCATCATCGACGCAAGATTGTCAGTGAGCAATGTCATCAAGCCGCTGCTCAAGGGGAAGTTCGACGCGCGGCAGTATCTCTCCGCGCAGCGTTCGCGCCTCGCCCAGGGCGTGCTCACGGGCCAGTTGCCGCCCCTGGAGGAGCCGCAGGTCCTGCCGATCAACGACCAGTTGACACCGCTTCCACCCTCAGAGTTGCCTGCCGCGAAACTGGTGAGCAGTCCCGGCAATCCCGTAGAGGCACCCCGCGTCGAGCCGCGCCAGTCCGCCGCCCAGGAACAGCAGATCTTCTATGAGGAGATCAACTCTTTTACCGGCGCGCTGCCACCGCAACCTGCGTGGAACGATGTGGATCAGTATATCGAAGAGCCCAGTCCGTTCACCGGCAATCTGCCATTCATCTCACATAAGGAGACTGGCGAGCTGGGTCGCGAGAGCGAGCCTGTTACGCGCACGCACTCAGCAGATTTTCTTAGCAGCCAGCTGGGAGAGCCGGACCTGTTCACGGAAGAGATAAGTCCGTTCACCGGCAATCTGCCGACGCTCGCGGAGAGAAGCACCGACGAGACCAGCGTCGTGGGCCGGGATCAGCGTCACAGAGGCGTCGTCGAGTCCACGCTGGCAGCGGTTCCTGGCGAGAAGGCGGACAAAAAGCGTGGCCTGTGGGCATACAGCAACGAGAAACCACAGAAAAAGCAGCGTCCAGAGCCCGTTGAGGATGATGAGCTGCCGGGCCGCAGTCCGTCGCGCAGCCTCTGGTCGTATACCAGCAAAGAGAAGTCAAGAGTAGGGAAGGGACGCTAAATGCTCAAGATGCTGAAACTCAAGCCCGTTCTATTGCATAAAACTGGACCACAGGTGAGACAGGAGATCAGCGCCTGCATCGGCTGTAACGAATGTATGCTGGCCTGTCCCGCCGTCGCCGAGCCGATCACCATTGACGTGCTCAACCGCGAGACCATCTCTGGCCCCATCTCGCCGGCGGTGGCGCAATTCACGCGCGCGTGTTATCAGTGCAGTGCCTGCGTCGCGCCCTGTCCCGTCGGACTGCACCGGGACGCAATGATGATGTGGCTCAAGGTTCGTTTACTGCATTCAGAGATGGAAGAGGAGTAAGCTATGCGTGCAGACGGTGAAAAAGGCTATCCCTGGCTATCTTTCGAGATGACCACCTCATCGCTGATGAGCCTGCTGGCCGCGATCCTCGTTATCGGCGCGAGTGTGGGCTTCTATATCGTATACAGCCGCCTCAGTCCCGACACGGCACCCGACAGCATAGCGGGCTATGCATACGCCATCGCCGGCACAAGCTTCATGCTGCTCGCCGCGATCCGCTTCAGCCAGTATCGCCGTGCGCGCAAGCGCGCCGTGGGCAGGCTCAATGCCGTACTCAACTGGCATGTCGCCTTCGGGGTCATCGCCCTTGTCCTGCTCTTTCTGCATTCTTTCGGCAACTTCAATCCGCGCAGTGGCACCTACGCGCTATACGGCATGATTGCCCTGGCGATCAGCGGCTTTATTGGTCGCTTTCTCGATCGCCTGATGCCGCGTATGATCAGCGCCCAGGTGCGCAAAGCGCTCACTGTGGAGGGCGAGGATCGCATCGAAAATATCTCACAGCGCCTGCATTCTCTCGTCTCGCACAATACGAAAGAGGAGATACGCGGTTTCCAGGCCAGTCCAACTGGGAGCAGCATGCCGGGCATCCCCGGCCTTGCCAGCGCACCGTTCGCGACTTCCAGGTCTGCTAAAGGCGCGAAGGGAGCTACCAGAACGAGCGATAAGGGACCTGTACTGCAAACGTCCTGGGACCTGGCGTATATCTCGCTGGAGGAGACGCCACAGGAGCTGAGCCGCGACAATTCGCAGTATCGCTTCGTCTCCGATCGCAAGAGCGCACTCGCACAGCCCGGCGCCCTGATCCCTGGCGCCCAGGAGCATATCCTGGCGCTCGAAGATGTACAGCAGGCTTTGAAGCGTGAAGAGTTCTTGCGCTATATCATTCGTTACTGGCGCATCTTTCACATCAGCCTGGCCGTGCTCACCATCGGTCTCACGCTCTGGCATCTCGAATACGCCACGACGCTGCTACTGCCGCTGTTCTTTCACGTATAACTGAACCACTATCCTCCTGCAACTGTTCATAGTATCTGTCCGTATTAACTATGTGGTCTTAGCAGGTGGTTATAGCAGGAGGAATTGATTTCAAAATGATGCAACAACAAGCCATCAGGCAGGACGCCTTGCCGAAGCGCCTGGACATCTTTCTTCACAGTATAAAAACAGCGAAATTGATAGGAGCGTTATTCAAAGATCGGCGTATAGCCGCGTTCCGCAAAGTGTTTTTCGTCTTAACCATAGCAGTGCTGCTGGTCATTCTTCTCTTCCCAGACACGATTGCAGAGCTGGGATTGAGCGCGATTCTGCCTCTCATAGGGACTGCTCTGGGCGTGCCGATCGATGTGGGCGCCGATTGGGCCGTTTTCGCGCTGCTCGCCGTGAACCTGCTCCGCATCTTCCCCGCTGACCTATTGGCCGAGCACTATCAAGAAATCTTTCACCGATAGTAGGGGCACGATTTATAAGCCCGCAGCGGTTCACCAGCCCGCATGTCGGTTACAATGCCCCGCGTGTCGGTCTGGGGGGCGCGGCGGGCTGGTGAACCGCGCCCCTGCATGAGGGGATTCTGTTTACAAATAGAGCATACTTACAGACGTATCTTGTCGGTACCGTTCGATGGCCTGAACTTCTTCCCTTCGTTGATAAATACCGAGATCTGATCCTGTCCCGACAGGTGAATGAGGATCAGCATATCCACTTTGCCATCTCCGGTCACATCGCGAAATTCCAGTGTAATGGGCGCAAGGTTTCCGTTGTCTCCTGCAATGAAAACGGGCGCTATATAGGTAATGGCTTTAGACGGATCGCCGCCCATAAACTCGATCACCACCGCCTGGCGATTCAAGTTCATAGCGATAAAGTGGCTGGGACTCTTTGCACTATCACTGTGGCCCACCACTGCATCTGTCTGGTATGTACGAGGAGTACCGTAGCGCAAATCGTTGTAACGTTGGGTTCCCCAGGCCAGCGCCGCCGATCCAAGCACCCAGGCCACCACCAGAATTATCATCGCAACCCCGAGGGGAAGAAGCCAGTGGTTCTTAGATTGGATTTTGTCTGGACGCGGCGCCCGTGGAGGCGGGGTCGGGCGCGCTTGCTGACGGGTCGGGCTTTTTGTCACGCCCGGTGGTTGACGACGTTGCGGAACCATAGATGCAGGTTGATGTGGGCTGGTTGTACGATTTCTAGAACCTGATGACATGTCAAAACGAATAGCGCTAGTGTTCTGACGCGGTGGCTCTCCATCATCGACAAGGAAACTGTCTGTTTTCGACGTCTGACCTACGTCATCGCTGGTATTGGGGTGAATGAGGATCGGGTCCATTCCCTCTCTAGTACGCCGCTTCTGCAGGGGCTGCTCACCACCTGAGCCCATGGGCTCTCCCTTTCTCTGCTTCGTATACTTATCGCTACAAGGGCCGACCTTCACTGCAGTTCCAAAAAAACTGCATCGAAAGTTATAATATACCCAACAATGCATGAGTGTCAAATTAAAAACATATCAATATGCACGAATCTGTTTCAAGATGTACTATATCATCCCTCACCTGGGACATAAAGGCGTCGTAGCGGCCAGTAAAAATCTCCTTACACAGGGTCACACTTGCGTTACCTTATGTCCAGGAGTATAATTAAGGAAATGTTAAACATGATCGTTAGCGTGGAGATTCCTGCTTTGAGCAATGAATATACATCGGGCGGTGGGGCGTCAAGTAATGGTCATTCGTCTGTCAATCGTCGCGAGATGCGTGCAAGTCATTCGACGGGCGCTCTTCCAGTTATAAAAACGCCTGAGCGGAGCGCGGGTTCCGGCTTCGACTTTGAACAAATGATAGAGTCGCTGCACGAACTCTTCGAGCATGATCGCCAGATGGCGAGCCAGCCTGACGCGACACGTTGCGGCATCTGCTACCTGCACTTCCAGATAAGCGAGCTATACTATCGCGACAATGAGGGCTTCTACGTATGTGCGAACTGCGAACACGCGCTCGGCAAACACACCCTTCCCATGGTAAGACATCAACATAAATTGTAGTGCGGTCGAGATCCATAAAAACTCTGGCCTTCATGCGGAAGCGCCAGAGTTTTTATCGTCTTGCTCATTCTACTATTCCTGCCGCCTCTTCCTCTTCGATCTCGTCGTCGCCCACCTCGCGCAGGTCTTCGGGCCGATCCAGGCGATCGATAAAGAGGATGCCATCGAGGTGATCTATCTCGTGCTGGAGGATGCGCGCGAACCAGCCCTCGGCGGGCACGCGTATCGGCTTGCCGCGTACATCCTGGCCCTTGACGAGCACTTTGGAGGCGCGGCGAATATTCTCGCCGACGTAGCCCGGAATGCTCAGGCAGCCTTCTGGCCCGATCTCTTCTCCCTCGGCCTTCACGATCTCTGGATTGAAGAGCGCGATCTTGTGGTCCTCGAACTCTGCGACGAAGACACGAATCGATTGCGCGATCTGTGGCGCCGCTAAGCCAACGCCGCCGGCTGTATGCATCGTCTCGAACATATCATCGACGAGTTTTTGTAGCGATGGATCGAAGCGATGAATCTTCTTGGCTTTCTGGCGCAGAATAGGATTCTCGGTTGTAATGATTTTGCGAATGGCCATAATTCACAGTACCCCTGCACTACACTGAAGCAAACGATACGCCTCTCATAACCCCGATATGGATAGCAGGTGCTATAATTGTGGCATATATCGTATCATACGGGACTACTAAGCGCAAACATGTTAGAGATCGTCAAGAGCATTGTAACCTGCATCGAGCAACATAGGCTCTTTCCTGCACATAATACAATTGTTGTAGCGGTGTCAGGAGGGGCGGATTCGTTGTGCCTCCTGCATCTACTTCACCAACTCTGCGGCCCCGACCGGCGCTATCCCAATGTGCAGCTACACGTAGCGCACCTTGATCACCAGTTGCGTCCCGAGGTGAGCGCACGGGATGCCGCCACCATTGCACACATTGCCGAGTCCTGGCACCTCCCCGTCACACTCGGTGTCGCTGATGTGCCCGCTATCGCGCGTGAAGAAGGGCGCTCGCTCGAAGAGGCCGCGCGGATTGCGCGTTACCGCTTCTTACGCACAGTCGCGCAGAGCTTACCGGCTCCGACGCGCATTGCCGTAGCCCACCAGAGAGACGACCAGGTTGAAACGCTGCTCCTGCACTGGCTGCGCGGCGGTGGCATCACCAGCGCGGTTGGTTTGCAGCCGAAGCAGCAGGACATCATCCGCCCGCTACTCACCGTCACCCACGCTGAGACGCTCGCCTACTGCCAGCAGCAGCAGCTCACACCACTTGAGGATGAGAGCAACATAGACCCGCGCTTCTTGCGCAACCGCATTCGCCACGAACTACTTCCCCTACTGGAGTCAATGAATCCCGGCATGCGCGCAACGCTCCTACGTAACGCCGAAGTGTTGCAGGTCGACGCTGCATGGATAGAAGCACAGATAGATGCCGCGTGGTCCACCGTGGTCATCGCTGAACAACATAAGTATATCAGCCTACAATGCACAGCCCTGCTTGCCCTGCCGCTCAGCCTGCAACGACACCTCTTGCGTCGTGTCACCGCGCGCCTGGGCGAGGGACAATCTCCATTAGAACTACGTCATTATAAATTGATTGAACAGATGTTGCAACAGGAGACAGGCGAACCATCGCTGGATCTCCCCGGACATCTCTATGCCGTGTGTAAGGCTGATACCCTCACTTTTTCACTAAATAACGACGGCCCGATGGGGCGGGTTGCGCGCCCATTATTTAATAACAACAAAGAGGCCACTCTGCCTATTCCGGCACGCGTCGCGGTACCAGGAACGCCCTGGATCGCGGTCGCCGAAGTCGTCACCGGCGCGCTACTGGAAGCGGCACGAGAAGCGTTACAGCGTGAAGATTGGCCTGCAGTGTGGCGTTTGCTCGTCTCTGATCGTTATGTCGTATATGTCGATGCTGCTGCCATCGGCGCCACGTTGTGCGTCCGCACGAGGCGCGCGGGCGATCGCATGCGCCCGCTGGGCATGGCCCACGAGAAAAAGATACAGGATATACTGGTAGACAGGCATATCGCGCGCGCCGAACGCGAGCAGATACCGCTTTTCTACTCAGCCGAGCATTGCGTCTGGCTGGCAGGGATCTCCCTTGACGATAGAGTCCAGCTAAGCGGCACGACGCGGGAGATCGTGCGCTTAGCCATTATTCCCGATGACTCGTTGACAACCATTGATAGCCGGGCCACGCACACGACGCGGAACCCGCGTCCAGGCATATTTACAGGTGAGGAGCACATGCACGAAGATATCGCTGAGATACTTATCTCTACTGAGCAGTTGAACGCTAAAATCGCCGAGCTAGGCGAACAGATTACCCGTGATTATAGTGGTAGAAACCTGTTGCTGCTGGGAACGCTCAAGGGGGCCGTCCCCTTCATCGCCGACCTGGCACGCGCGATCTCTCTGCCATTAGAGATCGACTACATGGCCGTCGCCAGCTACGGGGACAGCACCCATTCGAGCGGCATCGTGCGCATCATCAAGGACCTTGAGGGGCCGATCGATCAGAAGCACGTCTTGATCATCGAGGACATCATCGATAGCGGCCTCACGCTCAGCTACCTGACAGATATGCTGAGGAGGCGCAATCCGCTCAGCCTGTGCATCTGCACGCTGCTGGACAAAGAACGCGAACGGCTCAAAACGATCGGGATCGACTACGTGGGCTTCACCATCCCCGATAAGTTCGTCGTCGGCTACGGCCTCGACTACGCGCAGCGCTACCGCAACCTGCCCTACATCGGCATATTGAAGCCTGCTGTATACGAGGGACAGGCGCGACCAGAGACGCAGCACCAGAGTCCGGCTGAAAAGTAGCGCTATCTTTCATTCTGCAAACAGGTGTGCTACACTGACAAGGAACATATACCGCCCTGAGTAATTCTGTCTTCACGCGGAGCCTGTTATTATGTCCTGGTCCCAGACACAGCAAGCCGAGAATATGCACGACCAGGTGACCATTCTTGTGGGGAGTGCGATCCGCTTGCTACGTGGTGAGTGTGGCGTCTTTGTAGTTTCGAACGAGGCATTTGACCCACAAAGTAGTTCTGAATATACGCTCTACCGGCTGAACGAGGCCGCCCTACCACTGCTGTTGGCACTGGCACAGAAGGGGCCACAGCCCAACCTGCGCGACGTGCTTGTGGTCGAGCGCGTCTCGCCTGACCTGGCCCTTGAGCTCGGCATCGACGAGGAGATGGTCGCCCAACACGATATAGAGCGCTGTTCACTGCTGTTGTTCGATCTGTCCGGCCTGCTGGGTGAACTGCACTACTTGAGACCCGCCAACGCCCGCTCGCGCTTCGAATGCCACGAGGGCGCGGAGACGCCTGGCGGAGGGGACGCGCTACACCTGCTCATCGCCCAGGTGACCGTCGGTATACGCTTCGCGTTGAAGGCGCAGTCGCTGCTCAGCGAACAGGGCAGGCTGGCGGCTATCTTTCACTATAGCGCCGAAGGCATTCTGACCGTCGATAACGCCCTGCGCATCATCGACTTCAATCCGGCCATGGAGCGCCTGACAGGCTGGCGTGAAAGCGAGGTCCTGGGACGTTTCTACTTCGAGGTCCTGCGACCGAAAGATCGCCAGGGCAATGATCTCGACCTGCAAGACTCGCCGATCTTACAGGCATTCGCGGGACAGGTAGTGGTAGATCGCGAGATGGTCATTACCGCGCGCGACGGACAGCGCTTCGACGTACGGGTGACGGCCTCGTGCGTGCGCTCGGCCAGGGGCGAGCCGGCAAACGGTATACTGAATATACGCGACGTAACACGCGAGCGCCAGCAGGAGGAGCAGCGATCGACCTTTATCTCAGTAATCTCGCACGAGTTGCAGACGCCGATCGCTATCATCAAGGGCTATGCCTCGACGCTGGCCCGCGCCGATGTGAACTTCGAGCCTGAAGTTGTGCGTCCTCGCCTTGTTGCTATAGAGGAAGAGGCGGACCGTCTAAATAAGCTGGTGGGAAACCTGCTCTACGCCTCGCGCATTCAGGCCGGCGGGCTACAGATGGATATCGCGGCCCTCGACCTGGGATCGCTGATAGAAGGCGTGATACGGCATCTAGAGGCCAGCCGCCCGGATGTAAGTGTCACGCTGGACATTCCAGCCAACCTGCCCATCGTGATGGCAGACAGAGACCGTATCGAAGAAGTTCTGTTGAACCTGCTGGACAACGCTGTGAAGTACTCGCCGCGCCAACGCGAGTTGACCATAACGTGCAGCCCGACAAGCGAAGAGGTCATCGTGAGCGTGAAGGATACCGGCATGGGCATCTCGGTCCGGGACCAGGAGCAGATCTTCGCGCGTTTCCAGCGCGTTGGCGATCCTCTGTCACCGGCGACGCCGGGAGCTGGTCTCGGCCTGTATATCTGTCGTGCAATCGTCGAGGCACATGGAGGACGGATCTGGGTTGAGAGCACGCTGCACCAGGGCTCGACGTTTTCATTTAGTTTGCCGCGTGAGGAAAAAGCGCAATTACCAATGGTGGTTTTTTAATGGAGAAAGATGCATTTGATCAGCGAGATATGACGATTCTGATCGTGGATGACGAACCGCGTATCCGCGACTTTGTACGTATGAATCTAGAGCTGGAGCACTATCGCGTCATCGAGGCCAGCAATGGCGTGGAGGCGCTGGACCAGTTGCGTGAAAATCTACCCGATCTTGTGGTATTGGACGTCATGATGCCCGAGATGGATGGCTTCGAGACGCTGCGGGCCATACGCGAGGTTTCTACCGTCCCCGTGATTATGCTCACGGTCCGGCAGAGCGAGCAAGATAGGATACATGGATTGGATCTGGGGGCCGACGATTATATCGCCAAGCCTTTCAGTCCACGTGAGCTGCTCTCGCGCATCCGGGCCTTGCTGCGCCGGTCGTTTATGGCACCGCCATCGCGCAAAACGGAGATCATCGTCGACCCCGATCTCAAGATAGATTTCTCACGGCACGAAGTGGTTGTGCGTGGAGAGAAGGTTGTGCTACGTCCCACAGAATACCGGCTCCTCTATCATCTCGTCAGCAACGCGGGCCGCCTGCTGACACACGAAACGCTGCTGTCCAAGGTCTGGGGACGGGAATACCGCGACGAGGCCCATTATCTGCGTTTATATATCACGTATCTACGTCAAAAGATCGAGAAGGACCCGGCGCACCCGAAATACATCCTGACCGAACGTGGCGTAGGGTACCGCTTTAAAGAATTGGATGAGTAACACTGATATGAATAAGAAGGAACGTGTCGACGCGGCACTGCACAATGAACCGGTGGACCGCGTCCCGGCAAGTATGTGGGGACATGATTTCGAAAATGAGTGGAATGCCCAGGCGCTGGCCGAGTTGATGATAGAGAAATTTACCAGCTACGACTGGGACTACTTGAAGGTCAATCCGCGCGCCTGCTATCATGTAGAAGGCTGGGGGGCGCAATATCGCCCCTCGGGCGAGAAGTACAAAGCACCGATCTGCGCTGCAACTCCCATCAGGAGCGCAACCGATTGGAAGCGTCTGCGCCCCCTGGAACCCGATCAGGGCGCTTTAGGCGAACAATTGCGCATGTTGAAACTGATCAACCATGCCATCGGCTACGACGCGTACTTTGTCCAGACGATATTCTGTCCGCTCGGCGTCGCCATGTATCTCGTTGGACACAAAAGCGGACCCGTACTACAGACGATCCGCGAGGACCGCAAGGCACTGCACATGGCACTCCGCGTGATCACAGAGACCTTCATCACCTATGCCATCGCCTGCCTGGAAGAGGGAGCCAGCGGCATCTTCTATGCAACCAACAAATGGGCAAGCGAAGGGATGCTTACCGCGGACCAGTACCGTGAGTTTGGCGAGGAATACGATCTCGAATTCCTGGACGCCATCAAGAGCCGCAGTAAATTCAACATCTTGCATAATTGTGGCACGCACATCTACTTTGACCAGCTCGCCTCTTATCCGGTGCAAGCGATCAGTTGGGGCGACACGCTTGAGGGAAACCCCGATCTCCGCGAAGGCAAGATGCGCTCCGGCAAGGCCGTGATGGGCGGCATCAGCGCGCGCACGACCATGAAAAACGGCTCAACGGATCAGGTACAAGAAGAGGTTGCACGGGCGCTTGAGCTCACGGCTGGCAGGCACTTTTTGCTTGCACCTGGCTGCACCGTACCACCGGAAGCGCCAGCCGAAAATCTGGCCGCCGTTCGACGCGCGCTGTCTTGACACCAGCAAACTCATTCGCTATACTCGCACGTAACTTCTCACCAAGGTACAAAAATGTTGTATAGTAAACTCTAACATGTAGAGACAATGCAACTCGTAACAATGCGATGCTTACGAGCATGCACATATCCTCTACACTTTGTGGAGTGGGAGACTCGCGCCGCACTTTCGGTGATAAGAGAGAGGGTAGATCGCGAGAGATGGAGCGATATCGAACAATGCGAGCCTATTCTGCGGGTGGCGTCGTTTTTCGCCTTGCTCCAATGTGCTCTTCAGAGAAAGACTTTGAGACTATCGAGCAGGTAGCGGTACGTGAAGCGCAAGAGGAGACAGGATTACAGGTCCGCTTAATTGCCTACATTGGAAGCATTTCGTACTCTTTTGTACGCGACCAGGTACGTTACCACAAACAGGTACGTCACTTCTTACTGGAAGCAGTGGGGGGCGACACGAATTTGCACGACGCGGAATACGACATTGTACAGTGGTTTCCACTGCACGAAGCCTGCCGGCGTCTGACCTATCAGAACGAGGTAAATATCCTTTACCTGGCCGAAGAGATGCTACAGCGCTGGTTGCAACACCGGCGTAAGGAAGGGCAAAAGTAGCTATATGCAAAGGCGATCTCGGAACTCACTGTTGCGCCGTATTCTCTTTCCTTATACTGGGGAAGAAATGCTTACACGCAGGCAGGGACTGCGTGTGATCGGTATCTGGGCACTGTTTTTTTCCTTTGCCATGCTGTTGTGTACAACGCCATTCACTCTCGCTTTCGTAGGAGCAGCTTCTCCAAATAGAATTGTTTTAATACTCCTGATCGCGTTTTTCTCAGGAGTCGTCATTTTTGGTGCGCTGGCCTGGTTCGTGGTCGTTATGAATAACCGGGCCGTACAGATTATGCAGCGGCGCGCCGGGACCAACAATACCAGCGGAGGTAGGTATGGATCTTAGTGTTGAAGGTAAATCGGAGCGTATTCCCCCTGGTTCGCATATCTGCCAGCTCTACAGTAAGGTAACAGAGATTCCGGCAGTAACTGCGCGCCTGCTTAGAGTCGGACTCTCACTCTCTGAGAAGTGCCTCTTCGCCGCTGCCCCGGCGCAGATCAAGGAATTGCGCGACGAGTTACGGAAATTGCAGGTCGATGTGGATGAGTATACAGCTTCGGGACAGTTGGTGTTGGAGGAGGAGCGGGAAGGGTTTCTGGCGAATGGAAAGCGCTTCGATCCTTACTTTCTGCTCTCGTCGCATCAGACGTTTATCGCCCAGGCATTGCGAGAAGGCTGGCAGGCTGTGCGCATCTCAATCGATATGACCTGGCTGGCAAAGGATATCGCGACGCCCGAACAGATCCTTAAGTACGAGGCGGCCTCTGATGCCGTATTTACTTTCCAGAATGCACCGATCATCGCTTTGATGCACTATGACCATAGCAAGCTACAGCCGAATCTGGTGGTGGAGATGCTGAAGCTGCATCCTATCTCCGTCGTCGGTAAGTATATCAAACGCAACCCCTATTACCTGAATTCGGAGCAGTATATGCTGAAGATACTGCGCATCAACAAGGAGAAGGGGAATAATCCGCCGCAGGCGTGAGTCGTTTCCCCCTCATGTAGGGGCGCGGTTCACCAGCCCGCGGCGCTCCCCAGGCCGACGCGCGGGCTGGTGAACCGCGCCCCTACAGCGGTCGTTTGATCAGATCCTTTCCTGCAAACAAATGAAACGCACCCCTGCTTCCCTGCCTTCACACATTGCTACGAATTGAACAGGCTGCCCAGGTCGAGGTTGTTCTGACCACCGGCCTGTTGCGCCCCTTCAGGAGTCGGTGGATGGTAGGACATCGATTGTATCCCGACGCGGCCCGGGCCGACGAAGCGGTTGAGGATGATCGAGGCGCCAGCTACCAGGCCGCCGATGGCGCCCAGGAGACCACCGCCGCGCTGTGAACCCGCTACGGTCGTCGTCGTCATCTGGACGGAGGGATCTTTCCACAGCCAGGCGCCAGGCTCGATGTCCAGTGCCTCGCCGGGTGCGAGCATTTTCTCAAAGACATTGCCGTAACCATGCAGCAGAACCAGTCCTTCGCCCCCGCGCGCAGTGAACTGGTCGACGAACAGGCCAGTGCGACTGAAGAGGATATTGGCGGCTCCCTGTACAAAGGTGAAACCATAATCGACGTTGCCTGTAGCGATGAGGAACTGGTGCTCGCGCACTTCGACCATCTGGCCGGGCTGCAGGCGTAGCGCCACGATCTGACCCACAGAGTCGCGCGAGAACGCAATGTTGCCGGGACCCTGGGCCTCGGTGATAAAGATCTGCAAGCCCGCGAAGAACCGCCGTGCCGCACCCCTGATAGACTTGAAGCCGATCTGCACGCCAGGATGCTTCCAGAGCAGGATGTGATGCTCGAAGTAGATGGGCATCTGATTGCCAAGCATAATATCGGCTACTGGCACCAGCCCGCCATCGATGGAGACGGTCATGTCGGCGATCCTCAATGGACCCTTTGGATTGTGTAGCTCTGCCTTTGGTACAGAGGCACCGAACATACTATTGCTATACTCTTCGTACTGATTGGGTGGGACGAACGCTCCCTGTGGTGCTCCATAGGACCCCTGTGGCGGTGGTGGTGTCTGAGCCGCCTGTTGTACCGGCGATCCACAGACGCCGCAGAACTTGACGCCATCGGCGACCTGGCTGTTACAGCGAGGGCAGATCATGAAATAACCTCCTTCTATTGGCACCCTGTGTTTTAAGCCTCTTCACTTCGTAACTGAGCGGGCACAAGGGCCTCTACTTCTTAAGACTGAAGCATTATCAGGTTGATAATAGCAGTATTTGGCGGAATCTACAAGAGGTTGCTCCCCTTAAAGCTCTGATAGGCAAGGCTTGCTTGTTGAGAAATTTTGCTGAGAAGAGTATACTTATATTACTACGGAAATACTTCTTCTATTCTGACAGATTATGTACACTTTCAATATTACTTGAGCAGCCAAATAATACGCGTTGGTATCAGAGAGGACAAAAGATGAGCGATACCTTCTCCGCGCTCGGCTTGATGGGCATACTTGAAACTCTCTGGGAATGGCTTATCGCGGTAGCCCTGACGTTCTGGATCGGGACCCTGGTGATAGAAAGTGTTGTACTCGATGGCAAGGAGCAACGTGCAGCCTTTTTCAGTTATTACAGGCAGCGGGCACGGCCAGCGCAGTGGTTTTGTTTGTCAGTATTACTTGTAGCCGAGGTCGTTGCCCTGTTCCTGCGCTCAAAACAGTTCACGCAATCGCTGCATGGCAATGCCCTTGATTCCGCTGTGCCTGGCCTGGCACTGTTCCAATCAGCCTATGGTTATATCTGGATTGTACGGGAAATTTTGCTACTCGGCTCGCTGGCGCTGCTAATGAGTATTCCGAGCACCAACGGAGCTGACGCTCCTACGGCTACGCCGTCAGGCGCTCGGATCAGAAGCTGGTGGACAACCAGCCATCGGCAACGACCCTTTGTCGTCGCGTTACTGATACTCGCAGGGCTGATCTTGATCACCTACGCCTTGCCAGCAGATGCCGCACGACTATTTGCCTATGTTGTTGCGCTGAATTGGCTCACCCTGGCGGCGCAAGGGACCTGGTTCGGGGGGTTAGCCTATCTTGTTTACATATTCATGCCGCTGCTAGCAGAGAGCGAGCCAGAGCGCAGAAGCGGAACACTGGCAGCTATTTTGTGGCGCTTCTATCCCCTGGTACTCGGAGCGATGTGTGTCGTACTCTTCAACGAACTTTATTTAACTACAACCGGTTTGAGTAATATCCAGCAATTCAGTACTGAACCTTACGGGCGAACGTTGCTGGTCCAATGGGCGCTCATCTTGTTGATGATCTTATTCAGTGTGTATGCGCTTTTCGTCCTGCGTCCAGGGATGGCTAAGGAGGCAGCATTATTGCCACTGGCCAACTCAGGGGCAGTTCGTCAATCCGAGCCGATTCGAACTGCAAGAGACCTGCAAAAGACATTCCGCGTCCAATCATGGTTGGCAGCCGCCGTGCTGCTCTGCTCGGTGCTGCTGGCATTCTTTGCTCCACCGGTTGCTACTAAAAGTCAAACTACTACAACAGGTACGTCCTCCAACCTGCTCAGCACACAAACAAAGCAGGTGGGCAATCTTTCAGTAACACTGGCAGTTATTCCGGGGAAAATACACGTTGCTAATACCGTCACAGTAAAGATAATAGATACGCGCAGCAACCAATTTGTGATGAAGGTTCGCATTATGATGAGTACGAACATGTATCAGATGGATATGGGAACCGTGCGAGCCACCATGATGGGAGGCACTCCGATATATAGCGCGACCTTTGCGCAAGATACAACATTTTCAATGACAGGTATCTGGGAGATCACGCTGACGATCCAGTTGCCGCAGCAGGCTCAGGATACGGTTCTCTTTCAAGTATGGATGAGCTGATAGAGAAGCATGTAGTTAGAGATCACACGTTTCTCTATCAGCAAAGATGTCCGGCTTCCATCAGGAAGCAAAAGAGCAGCCGGGTCTATATTTTTCTTACCGTGCAGTATAGGGCTGCACCTGGAAAGTTGCCATGCGCTGGATATTACTATAAATTCCAGAAGCACCTCCCTGTGGCTGCGCAGGATTAATCGGGCCTGCATACGCACTCTGCGCTGCCGCTACCAGGTCATTGAGAAGAAACTGCGACTGTGGTGTTTCCAATTGCGTACCATTTAAACCTACCATCTGGCTGGCATCCTGGCGTACCTTATCCAGATCGAACGTTACCTGATTTAAAGCGCTCTCGATCTGGTTGGCGAGCTGGCGTTGTCCTGCTGTAGCTTGAGGCGCGGCCACCGCTGCATCCAGGTGCACTCTAATGAGATACACATAGCCGGGCGGCACCTGCCCTTTGCTATTGTACAAGGAGCCGGGCGGTTCCATGGTAATCTGTGGTCCTACCAGGGCCACTTGAGCATCATGCGCACTGATAAGCAGAGGAGTATTGGGCGGTACATCCATAGAGATAGAGCGCGCTCCATCAATATAGTCCAGAATACGTATGAGTTGGCGATGTATTTGATCTGTATCCGGTGGATTACTTTGCGAGTCATCTCTGGCACTGCTCGCCCATTCCACCACCTTTTCTGTATTTCTCCAAAACCAGATGCCCAATCCACCATACAGTTGTCGTATCTGGAGCTCCGGCGAATCGGCCAGCAGGTGGCGAAGGTGGGTAAGGGTTAACAGAGGAGGTTCACTATAGAAGCGCCAGACGCTCTGATCGGTAGAAGGCTGGGTTGGCGGAATGCTGCTATCCTCTTCAGTCACGAGAAAGCTGCTTGCGTTTACGAGCAGGTCAGCGTGCTGCGGGTCCTGATAGGATGAGGGTAACTGAGCATTACCTTGATGTCCACGCAAAGTGCCAAGTAATACCCAGGTTCCCTCGGCGTTGATTAGAGCATTTTTTAACCAGGCATAATAGCTTTTACCGCTAGCGGGATCTGGAACGTTATGCAGGTCGATCTGTACCTCATCATCAACGCCCCGGCTGTTCTGGGCATTCAACTGCCCACTATTGAGAAAAATGACATCTCCTCCTATCGCAGGAGTACTGATATGCCCACCTGTACGCCCACCAGAGAACGCATAAAGTGCGAAGATAGTAGAACCGGCCAACAAGAACAAGATCACAAACAAGATAATGAACAGCCTCTTCCAGTCACCCCAGGGCCGGCGAGTTGGTGGCACGTATGATTGCGCCCCAAACTGCGCGTTTTGCGGTGCAGGCGAAAGCGGAGCAGGAGTGCTACCGGCTGGTCTGACAGGAGACCCCGCCCCGCTGTCAGGAGGCACAGTAAAGAGACGAGTCGTCGCGATAGGGGGCGGAGTTTGTGGCGTAGAAGCCACCACTGGTGGGGGTTGGGACCACTGTACACCTTGCGGCACCACATACGGAAGCGGGCCCATCCTATGAGGGCTCAGATCGGTTGGTTCTGCCATATCAATTGACGGGCGAACAGGTATAAACAGATCCGCAGGAATAGGCAAATTAAACGCTTCGGCGATCGCGGCTGCCAGGGCAGAAGCGCTACTGAAGCGGTCAGCCGGGTCCTTCTCCATGGCCCGCAGAATCGCTATCGTCAGTAATGGTGGGATGGCAGGATTAACAAGAGCAGGAGGTGTCGGCATTAAGCTGATCTGCTGTGCCATAATGGCCGGTACGCTTTCACCACGGAAAGGATAAACGCCTGTGCAAATCTCATAAAGAATGATTCCCAGCGAGTAGATATCGCTACGTTCGGTGCCAGGGTGACCCCGAGCCTGCTCGGGTGAGATATAAAGTGGCGTGCCCAACCACATGCCGCTTACCGTACCAGAGCTGATGCCAGTTATCTTCGCGATGCCGAAGTCAGTAAGCACAGGCTCGCCAATTGAGTTATGGGCTAAATTGCGTTTATCCAGCAGGATGTTAGCCGGTTTGATATCCCGGTGGATCATACCTTGCTGGTGAGCGTAATCGACAGCCTTACTGAGAGACGTAAAGAGACGTAGAATATCAGTTGGAGGAGGAAATTTGCCTGCCCGCGATGTACCCTGTATGTATCGAGCGAGTGTCTGTCCCTCTACATAATCCATGACCATATAGGCAACGGGAACATTCACCTCGGGAGAAGAGGTAGCTTGAAAGTCGTGGATCTGGACAATATTAGGGTGATGCAGGGCAGCGATAACGCGTGCTTCACGAGAAAAGCGCGTTATGAATTCAGGATCTGTTTGCAAGTCGGCGTGAAGAAGCTTAATGGCGACATAGCGATGTAATTGGGTATCAAAGGCTTTCCACACTTCTGCCATGCCACCGCTTCCAAGTCTCTCTCGCAATTCGTATTTTCCCAGGTGTTGCGAGCCTGGCCGTGAATTGTTGCTCAAGTCATCACCTCCTCAAGAAGAGAAGCTTCCTTGCGTAGTTACACGTCACGAATGAATGACAACTCTACATATATATCAGGAAAGCACTCAATTGACGATGTTAATTTGATCAATCCTGAGAAGTAGCTATCCACAATTCGTATCTAAACTGACAATGCTTCTACGCCAAACTTGAGCACAGATTCAAATACCTTGATTATAGTACCATTACAAGTAGAGCTTGTCAATGCAATACTACTCGATAGATGCATGAACTTATTGTAATCAATCAAGCAAAAAAGGAGCGCACGGGAACGGGATAGCCATGTAGATTCTCTAGAGGGGGCAATTCTTGAGTAGGGATGGGGCTGGCCCCATCTGGGACAACTAAATTGGGAATCGAGTTGCAAAGGAAGAGGAAATGGAGGACAATCCTTTCATGAGACATTTGCTTGATCAGAAAGGATTTCCTGCTCTGCAGGATAGCGCATTGACGCGCGTGCACACAAGCGCCTGCACAGCGCAGGTTCCCCCCTCCTCGCCCACGCTCGCCCAGCTCATCGTCGCCTTTTTGCAACAGGTTCTGGAGCAGCCAGAGCAGGAGCACCGCGAGCTGACCGCCTCTGCAAAGCTCCCACGAGGTCGCCCCCCAACGCTGCCGATGCCACAATTGTGGCTGGCGGTGCTGGCGGGAACCATCCGGCAGGCCAGCCACCTCAGCCGCAGCTGGCGGACGCTGTGCCTGGGTCCCACCGGCTCGTTTCCCGCCGTGCAGTTGACCTACGAAGCCGTCCGCAAGCGCTTGCTCTCGGCGGGAACGGAGCCCTTGCAGCAGTTGTTCGCTTCTCTGTCGGTGGCCTTGACAAACTGGACCCTGGCCCCACCGCCTTCGGCCCTGGTGGTCGCCGCCTTCGCCGTTCAGGTGGTGGCCCTGGATGAAACGACTCTGGATGCGGTGCGACGACTCACCCAGCAGCTGCGCGAACTGCCCAAAGGCGAGCCCCACTTGTGGGTCGGAAAACTGGCGGGCCTCTTCGATCGGCGTCTGCAACGGGGGGTGCGCATGCCGGTGCGTGCCGATGTCTTGGCGGGCTGTACCGTCGGCGTCCTCACGCTCTTGGAAGGCTTGCCCAAAGGCAGCCTGATCCTGGCTGATCTGGGCTATTTCAGGTATCCCTGGTTTGATTACCGAAGCTCGCAAGGCTACTTCTGGGTCTCGCGCCTCAAGGAGCGGGCGACCTATCAGATCAAAGAGGTTCTGGCCTACGATGATCCGCAGGGTCTCCTCGACGCGATCGTCTGGGTGGGCAAATACCGGGCCGATCGCTGTGGCCATGCCGTTCGCCTGCTGATCTTCTCCTCGGGCGGCAGGCAGTATGGCTCTTTGACCAATGTGTTGGACCCCAGGCAGTTGTCGATGCGGGAAATCGCGCAATGGGATGCCCGTCGCTGGGATATTGAATTGGCCTTCAAGTTGCTCAAATGCGAGTTGGGCTGGCAGCTCTGGTGGGCGGCTCGACCAGAGCTGATCATGATCCAGGTGTGGGTCGCGCTCATTCTGGCTCCGATCTTGCATGCCTTGCACTTGCACGTGGCCATGCAAGCGGAGGTCGAGCCCTTTGATCTCTCCCTGCACGTGATGGTTGACCTGTTGGGCTCCATGCCTGCCGGGCCCACTCCGGTCGTCGAGCGTCTGATCGACGAGGGACGCTTGCTCGGGCTCCTTCCTCCTTCCACGCGCACGCGCATCATGGTACCAGAACTGGGGCCGCACATGGTCTGTCCTGTTCCTGTTCTGAAGGATCTGACGCGGCAAGCACGCTCTGCCCAAAGGAATGGTCATCCTCGAACGGTTCCTTTCGTCTCTCGTTTTCTTACTCAACTTTTACTTTAGTTGTACCAGATGGGCTGGCCCCCATCCGGCTCTTCTCTCACCAACACATTTTCAGGTGAGACTGCACGGAGTGACTACACCACCCAGGAAAGGTGTATCATCAGGGTAGGCGCGCAAAACATGGGTTCGTGAGAACGGAGCGGTTCTCCCACCCGGCAGGAAACCCTCGTTTTCGGACGCGCGTATGATCGGGGTAGGGACCAGATGGGCGCGCAAAAAATGTGTCAGTGAGGGAACCATCCGGCTCGGAGAGCGCGATCTAGCCGGAGAACTGCATGCCTGGGGAGACGGATGGGGGCAAGCCCCATCCCTACTCAAGTATTACCTCTATTCGGGTAACTCTTCCGGACTCATCGGGGCTCACACGTTTCCTGGTACGGGTGGTGGGAAGGACGGCCCGAGGCCGTCCTTCCCACCACCCGTACAAAAGGCTTGTGAAGCGCCTTTGGCGCTGACGAGTCAGTAGATCCCTACTGAAGAGATACCAGGATAACTCACGTTTTGAGAAAAGAATAAGGGCTAAAGATACTATAATACGAAACTGTCAGCGAGCGGGCTACGAGCATTGCCATTTTCGCGCTTATCGCTATTGAGATTGACGGACTGCTGACCGCTTGTTGGCCGTCCATTCTGATTATAGCTATTCTGTGATCCTGGTTGCATAGTTTGCTGTGCACTTTGCAAGCTTTGTAAGCTTTGCAAGGCGGCCTGCGCCTGTGGGTTGATGGAGGCGGAAGCGCCTTGCTCGATAGCAAGTTGAACCGTCTTACCCTCGATCACCACAGCTATGCCCACGCCACGACGTAGGTCAGCGAGCTGGCGACGCAGCTCACGATTTTCAGCTTCCAACGCATCCATTAACTTTTTCTGCTCAAGCAGCATCTGTGCGATGCCTTCAAAACCAGCGCTAGCAGCACGATCCATTGTGGATTCCTCCTGCGTACTTCGAGTACCCAATAATTCTAGAATAAAATTTCCCATCACAACGCCACATCCTCCTGACTTACGCTGTAGTATCCAGGATGGACACTACGCGGTCCCAAATCGCAGCCGCAACGCCTGCTTTGGGCATTAAAGGCAGGTCCTCCACTACACCACCCGCGTGAAAGAGAAATACCTTGTTGGTGTCGCTTCCAAAGCCACTATCCAGGCGAGACACATCATTCGCCACCAGCAGGTCCAACTGTTTTTGCTCCAGTTTACCGCGTGCGTAGGACATAATGTCGTTAGTTTCGGCGGCGAAGCCAACGCGTACCAGGCGCCGACCTCGTTGCTCGTGACCTGCCTGCCATTCTGGTGAGCTGGCAAGTTCTCCTAGAATATCTGGATTTTTCACCAGGTCGAGAGAGAATGTGCCTTCATTTCCGTCCTTCTTAATCTTATGTGTGGTAGCGGTCGCGGGACGGAAGTCTGCAACCGCTGCACTCATAACGAGTACGTCGGCATCGGATATGAAGCTCTGAACGGCATCCTGCATCTGCAAAGCCGTCTCGACCTTATGTATTTCTACACCGTACGGTGCCTGTAGTGTTACAGGTCCTGATATTACTATAACGTGCGCGCCTCGATCTCGTGCTTCTGTCGCCACGGCATAGCCCATTTTTCCTGATGAACGATTCCCGACATAGCGTACGGGATCGATAGGCTCATGCGTGCCACCGGCGGTGACAACGACGCGCCGACCTGCCAGATCGCCATTACGCCCCAGCGTCTTGCTAATAGCGCCGAGCAGAACCTCCGTCTCGGGCAGGCGACCGGGTCCGATAGCGCCCGAGGCCAGGCGGCCCACGTCTGGCTCAATGATATGTGCTCCACGCTCGCGTAACAGGGTAAGGTTTGCCTGCGTTGCCGGGTGTGTATACATATCTCTATACATCGCAGGGGCCAACAGCAAAGGAGCCCTGGTTGCCAATGCGACAGCGGTAAGCATGTTATCGGCCATGCCGTAAGCAAGCTTTGCTATAGTATGGGCGGTTGCGGGTACAATCGCCAGTAACTCCGCTGTTTCGGCCAGTGCAATATGGAGTTCGGCGGCTTGCCCCGAGGGTTCCCAGAGATCGCTAAACACAGGTCGATGACTCATCGTCGAGAACGTGAGCGCGCGCACAAAATCTTCCGCGTGCTCGGTGAGAATCACGTCCACGAGCGCGCCGGATTGTTGCAGGTGGCTTACGAGTTCGACGGCTTTGTAAGAGGCAATCCCCCCACAGACGCCTATGACAATGTGCTTATTGAGTAACATCGCTGATCTACGCGTTCCCTTTACATTGGACAGTCCTGGAAAGGACATTGGTACAATAGCATACTACTCTTCTGTGTGGCAAGAGATTCGCCAGGAAGTACCATTGCATCTATTGTGTGCCATTCAGTAATAAGCAACGGGTCTGGACACACTTTTAGGGTACCGTTGTTAAGCACGCACGTCCTTCTTCTTGAGTATATAGGCAATGGCAAAGCCCAGTACGACGATGGTGAGCACGAGCATGAACCACGACAACATGAGATGCAGAAAAACCGCGCTCGCCGAATATTTATCGAACAGGTTCCCCCAGTAGGAGAAGGCATCGGCGCCCAGTTTGTCGCTGTGCAGTCCAACGGTCGAGCCCATGGCGGCCATGGCCCAGCGCGCGGGAAAGAAGGCACCAAAGACCTGCAGGAGCGTAGGGCTATCCAGGGAGAAGATGACTCCCGAGAAGATGACCTGCGGGATAAGGACGATCGGGACGATACTCATTGACCGGTCGCTATTGGGCACGATGGCCGAGATGGTCAGGCCGATCATCAAACCGGCGAGCGAGGTCAGGGCCATGCTGATATAGATCTCGATGAAGGGCGGCAGGATGATACTGTCCGCGAAGGGCGCCTTAAAGTCGACCATAACCACGAGTACGAGGCTCTGTAGCAGGCAGAGTACGCCCAGGACGATGATCTTCGAGAACATATAGGGGACAATGCCCAGGTTTACTGTACGCTCGCGACGATAGATGGGCGCCTCCTTGACGATTTCGCGCGCACCATTCAGACAGCCAAACATGACGGCGGCGAAGGCCATGATGAAGAGGATCTTCTGGGCATTGCCGCCCGCGCCGGGAATAATGGACTGCTGGATGATCTGGGAGTCTGACTGGCCTGGAAATTTCTGCGCCTTGAACGCGATGCCTTGCGGCGTTTGCAGCATATCGAGCTCCCTCTGGCAGTCGAACGACACGATGGGTCCCACGTTGTTCACCATATCCGCGCGTTGGGGGCAGGTGACGATACTCGTTTTGTCGAAGGTACCATGACCGGCCAGGGCGAGCAGGATCAGGCCGATGATCGGGGCCTGTAAGAGCAGAATGGCGAGATTGACCCTGTCGTTTTTGAGCAGCTCAAGGTAACGCATGGCAAGGACACGAAATTGTTTCCAGGGATTGCCACGCTTGGGCAGCTTGATGGCAACGGTATAAGCCTGAGCATTAGTGCGCCCGGCGGGGCCTTGATTGAGAGGTTCTGCGACATAGCGCGCGAAGTCGGGCGATTGTTTGAACCTGGCTTCGGCCTCATCCGGAATGTTGGGATTCTCTTCGCTCGGCTCCAGGGCGCTGTAGATCTCGGCGAAGTCGGTCTTGCCAAAATAGGTCTTGGCCTCGTTCGGCGGGCCGTAGTAGGCCAGGCGTCCACCCTGCGCCAGGAAACAGATGTAGTCGCAGGCATTGATATTATTCGTGGCATGTGTGACCAGGATAATCGTGTGACCTTTGTCGGCCAGCTTGCGCAGAAGCAGCATCATCTTGCGGTCCAGGCCGGGATCGAGGCCCGAAGTCGGTTCATCCAGGAAGAAGACGCTGGGATTGGCAAGCAGTTCGAGGGCGATGGAGACACGCTTGCGCTGGCCGCCTGAGAGCTTGCTGACGAGGAGATTGCGGCGTCCCTTCATCTCAACATCGTCGAGGACGGAGGAGATGCGCTCCTTGATCTGTTTCTCCGTGAAGTCTTCGGGCAGACGCATTTTGGCTGCGTAGTAGAGTGCGTGCTCGACGGTCAGATCGCGGTGAATAATATCGTCCTGTGGCACGTAGCCGAGCTGGGTACTGAAGGCGGCAAGGTGGCGATAATAGTCCTGCCCATTATACAGAACAACGCCCTGCTGCGCGGGCCGCAGACCGTTCAGAGCGTCCATCAGCGTCGATTTACCGGTGCCGGAGCCGCCCACCAGGGAGACGAACTTGCGGGGTGGGATGGCGATCGAGATGTCGTTGAGCAGGATGACCTTCTTGCCGCCCACTTTGTGCAGGCGCAGCGCGTCGATGCGGATACCCTTACTCTCGTCCTGCTGCGTCAATTGCGTGCCTGTATAGGTCAGCTTAAACGGACCGATACGGATCTCGTCGCCGGGATTGAGCAACTGGTGCGTGACGCGCTGTGCATTGACATAGACGTGGTTTGTGCTACCCTGGTCGATTATGCGATAGCCGCCCTGCACCTGTTCCAGGCGGGCGTGATGGACCGACACCTGCGGGTGATTCAGCACGACCGTATTGTCTAGCGCGCGACCCAGGGTGATGACGGGCGCTCCGAGCGGGATCGGGCGCAGTTCGGGCAGGGCGTCCTGCTCAGCTCCGGTCCCATCATTGTATGTCAGGGTCACGAGTGTCCCGTGCTCATCGCTGATACGAAAGACATCGCCGCGTGCGAGAGGTTTGCGGAACTGCTCTGTACCGGCGATTGTACGACCTTGATAGGTGATGCCATTCAGCGTCTTGCCGCGATCAGGATGAGGATGGACAAAGACGAGCTGGTTGCCTTCACGGACGATCTGGGCGTGGAAGCCAGAGACGGTGGGCCGGTTGATCACAATATCGTTCGAGGGATCGCGACCAATATTGATGACGGGTTTTGTCAGGGGATAGGGCTGTCTCTCGGTATCGACGTTGGTGCTGACCTCTAATATAGGCACGCCGACACCATAGCCGCCCGGCGCTCGTCCGGTCATGGCGCGCATGGTATCCTGCATGGGGTTTTGTGGTAGACCCTGTTGCGTCGGCTCCGTTGGAATAAATGGCGGCGGCGGCGGGACAAATGAGGCCTGCTGGGGCGAGAGACGTACAGGCGGTTGGGGCGCAATTCCCTGTGGAGGGCCGGATGAGACCGCCTGAGATGTAATGGGCGCGTTTTGGGGAGGCGTAAATTGTTGAGTGGAGGGACGTGCTCCAACAGCGACCTGGAACAGGAAGGTCGTTCCCGTGCCCAGACCAATGGTATCGCGGTCATTGATCGTAGCCTGCTGCATTTCGCGCTGATTGACGGTCAGCATGTTTTGTGGCGAAAGCTTCCTGATGCTCCATACTCCGTTGTTCCAGGCGATCTGCGCATGCTGGCGCGAGACGGAGGGATCGGAGATCACTATATCATTGCCTGGTTCACGCCCAATATTGATAACGGGCCTGGTGATCTGATATACATTGCCTGCCAGGGGACCTGTCAGGAACCTGATTGAGCCAGGGGACTGGAACCCACTTCCTGCATCCATTTTTAAGAATATGCCGTATAGGTGATCCGCCACAGTGGCGTAACGGAGGCGATACGGCGTCTCCTTTCTGCATAACCTACCATCTTGCCCGCGCTTCTCCCCGATCAAGATCGGTCACACGTAGAGATGAACGGCCCGACAGAAGCAGGCCTACCATTGAAAAGTCTTCCAGGCAATTATACTGTAGTGATTGATGACTGGCAAGTTCTTCAGGTCTGTGTTTTATGCAAATTAATTGTGCCTGAACTCACATCGAGAAACAAGGTAGCGGTAGGAGCGGGAGTCGCTCCGGTATCGAGCGGGCCATGATAGTTGACGCTCCCATTGCTATTTTGCGCGGGTATAGCGAAGTCACTATTGATCTTCCCCACATTTATATTTACGTCGAGAATGACATTGGTAGAGGTGGGGAGGGTGACATCGAGGGTACCCTGTTCGCTGCTCAGGTAGTATGTGCCCGCTGTATTAGAGACTGTCGGGACGGCGAGCAGGCCATTGAAGGTGATATTGCCCTGCGTCGTGCCCAGTTTTGAGCCGCTCGCCAGGACCGCGTGGCTGACGGCGATATTGCCAGCGCCACCGCGAATGTTCAGGACGCCGCTGATGCCGTCCACCGCTATATTGCCCACGGGCGCCTCGACGGTCAGCAGCATAGTCGGTCCATTGGTTGGAAGCACGCTCTGCGGCAAGGTGACGGCTATATCGGCGGCATCGCTCTCGGCGTGCAGCAGGCCATCGCTGTTGGGAAGGGTGACATTCACCGTCAACATGGAATTGGCGGCTCCTGTCGCGGGGGTGGGCGTACTGGCACCGGTGGCCGTCGCAATTTGCTGCTCGCTGGTGCAGGTCAGGGGATTAGTAATGGTGCCCGGCGGCTGGATCTCCACAGCGATGCGCTGGAACCCCTGGTTAGCAGCGGCCTGGCTACTCACATGGACGATTTTTGTGGTCGTCACCGACGCCGTCTGGGCATTCGGATCGACCTTAATGGAGACGTTGCCGATCTTGTCGCAGATCTGCATCTGCGCGATGGAAGAGAGCGGGACCTGGGTGGTGTCCTCCTTCATGAAAGGCTGCGTGTTGCTGATGATCGGCAGGGGACCGATGTTACTGCCGCGCGAGGCACGCACGGCTATAAAGACGATCACCGCCGCCGCCAGTACCGAGACAAGGATGCCTATGCCACAGCCCATCAGTAGAAAGGGCCACACCCTTCTACGCCTGCGACGCGTAGGCGGTGGCGCAGAGCGAGGTGGAGCAGGTCGCCTGACAACCCTTCGGTCGTAATCGTCCTCATAGATCCTCCGGGCTGGTCGCGGTCGATACCTCTGTGGCGGTCTCCTTCTCTCTCTATCCATGGCTTACGCCTGCCTCGCTTTCCTGCTCAATATACGATCGTGGGCTGTTTCTATCCATAGTTCCAGGGCTGTTGCAAAATCGGGAATAGACATCATGTCACCTGATGCAATCTCAGATATTGTGAAATTGGCGTGCAGGGCGGCATCCTGAACGGAGAGGAACATGATAAATCCGGACGCGCCCAGGCTGGTCCCTACAGCATAGATGAGGGTTGTGGGCGTTTTTTCCTCTCTGTATAAATTGGTAGGGACCAGCTTCTTCCTTGCAGTGAGATGAGCTGAAGGCTAGCTGTGCAACAGCGTTTCTCACTGCATAAGGAGCTTGCAGCGCGTCCGGATTTATCATGTTCCTCTCCCTCGGTCCTTTATGCTCTCCCTAAAAACGAATCTGCAACAGCCCTGTTGTAATTGATACCCATCGTGGGGTCTTTGTTCGTGACGACTTATTGTATCATATGAACTGAGCGGGCACTTCTGCACGAGAAGGAGGCATATTCCCATCTTCCCACAACGATTTTGTGGCATTGTAAATGATGATTAAGGGTGAAGCCCTCAAGGTTTCATTGGTCGTTTCCCCGTAATGCCCCAGATCAAGCGCTCAAGCGGCTCTGTATCGGACTTACGAAAATCGACCCATTCCATGCCACGTAAAAAGACCGGCAACCGTGGTTTATCCGGCGCATAATCCAATAATACAGGGATAACGGGGCAACCACGATCGACGAACTCGCGTAAGAAGGCTTCCAGTTCCATCTGTTGCCAGGGACCGAGGCCGTCTTTTCCTACGAAGACCGCGGCTGCTTTAATATGCTCTATCTGTTCCTCCAGTGCACGCTGCCAGGGCAATCCTGGGCGTAATTCCCACTCGTCGAGCCAGGGCAACAGCCCTTCCACCTTCAGTTGTTCGCCAATTTTCTTGACGGCGGGTTTGTCTATGCCTTTGTGGCAGAGGAATACATCAAAGTCCATGGTCGCTTCCTTTCCTCGTACGGTTGATCTGGCGACCTCACGGTCGCGCTGCTTGTCTGCCGCGCGGTCCATCTCCAGGACACGCGGTGAAGGCGTGGCGGCAACCCGTTCTTCACGGTCCAACAATGTAATGCGTGTGGTGCAGACTGGACAAGCGAGCCAGTTGAAGCCTCGATCAGCACGCAGGCGAATAAGCTGATCGGTGACAACGAAACCGCAGCCACTACAATTGAAGATGCGCCGCCGTCTCAGCGTCTCAGGAATGGCCCGCCGCTGGAGATGTGCCTGGACAAACTCCTCAAAATAAAAACGCGTCTCCTCACTGGCCTGGTCCACCTTATCGAAGAAGAGCGTCAATTCGCCACGTCCCTCGCCCATATTGTGCAAAAACATACCACACATGCCGCCCACGCTGGCCGTGTAGGTAATAGCGTTCTTCCACAATTCCTTCCTCTTAAACAACCTGCTCTGAGAGAGGCGTACGGCCAGCGTGGCATAAATATTCAGGACCGGTCCCTCAAAATCAAAGACAACGGCCCTGCCCTCTGGATGCGGCAGGCGCAAGGTCAGTTCGCGCCTCAACAGATCTTCGATCATTGCTATGAGCAACAGTTCCTCATACTCTTTATTCGTGAGCCGCTCATCGGCAGGCATACGGAAATCACCCTTGCGCACGCGTTCTTCTTCAATACTACCGAGGCCGTCCGGCTCGTCCCGCACCGCATTGATGAGCGCCGATGCATACGTATCAAGCAATTCGGGTTGGAGCAGCACGAGTTTGCCGAAGCTCAGCCTTTTGATCAGATCGGCGGCCTCCACGCGTCCAATACAGGTCTCAAACTGCGCGTACAGGTTCTCCTGCTCGACCGGAGCGTCTTTCGATTTCAGGAAGGCGCTGTAGAGATCATCGACGGTTGAGAGGAGATGCCCGGTCTTTTTCTCCTCGATAAGGAAGGATTTGATACTCTGAAAGAGCTGCGTTGAACTTATTTTCGGTAATGAATTCCAATCTATCGCCTTGCGAATGGCTTCGCGCAGCTCGGCAATATGCCATCCCTCCTTCGCGCTGGTCTCAAAATAACCATCAAACCCACACTCATCGATCAGCGCCTGTATACGTTCGGGGCCGACGCTTGCACCGCCGCGATCTACGCGTGCCTGCACCAGGATTTTTTTGAGCGGCAATGCAGAGCTACCCTGGACGCGCTGCGCCTGGCGCAACGCGCGGTCCCAGTGATACACGCCAGCAAAAGGATCGGTCTCGCTGCGGGCATCGAAAACGACGAGCGCCACCGCGACCTCGTTGAGGTGAAGTTGATGGACAAGCCGATAGCCCGGCTGACCCGCGAGATCCCACAGGAATGTTTCACGGGTTTCTATAGCCCCTTTATCAGGCTCAATCTCCTGTTTATCAAAGTTCCAGATGCGACGAGCATGTGTGGACTCGGTGAGCGTAAACGGCGCTCCACTCAAAACGAGGCCGAGGCCAGATTTTCCCACACCAGTATCGCCCAACAGAACCGCCTTAGCATTAGCATAGCTGGTGGAAGTCGAGGAATGAGCCCACAATATTGTATCGACATCCAGATCCCAGATGCGGATAACTGTTTCCTTTTCACCCAATGTTGCAAGAACCGGCAATGTGGGATGAAAGGAGAGATCGGCAAGCCTTTGGCAATATTCATAAAGGGTGCTTACACTTTCCCACGTATCTGTACGCCAGAGCCGAACCGTTCCATCCCAGGATTTAGAGCCCAGGAGGCGACCATCAGGTGAAAATGATACCCATATGATTACGTCTGTGTGTCCTTCAAGACTTCTTATGTATTGTCCTGTTAGAGAGTCCCACAGACGAATGGTCTGGTCACCGGCGCCTGAAGCAAGCGTGTGTCCATCTGGCGACCAGGCTACACTGGAAACAACACTGGTATGACCTGTGAGGATGTGGAGCACGCGTGCCGTTTGAGCATCCCACAGACGAATAGTCTTATCATAGGCGCCTGAAGCAAGCGTATGTCCATCTGGCGACCAGACCACACTGAAAACAGACTCGGTATGGCCAATGAGGATGTGGAGCGCGTGTGCCGTTTGAGCATCCCACAGACGAATAGTCTGGTCATCGGAGCCTGAAGCAAGCGTGTGTCCATCTGGCGACCAAGCTACACTGGAAACAGACATGCTATGGCCTGTGAGGATGTGGAGCGCGCGCGCCGTTTGAGCATCCCACAGACGAATAGTCTGATCATGCGAGCCTGAAGCAAACGTATGTCCATCTGGCGACCAGGCCACACTGATCACACCATCGCTATGGCCTGTGAGGATGTGGAGCGCGTGTGCCGTTTGAGCATCCCACAGACGAATAGTCTGATCATGCGAGCCTGAAGCAAACGTATGTCCATCTGGCGACCAGGCCACACTGAAAACATACCCAGTATGGCCAATGAGGGTCTGACGAAGTTTAAAACCAGCAGGAGGTGGACGTTTCTCCCACTCCGCTTGCTCATCCCTTCGCGTCATTTCAGATTCATCAAACCAGTCTCTCTCCCATTCTTCCGCTTGCTCATCCCTTCGCGTCATTTCAGATTCATCAAACCAGGCGTTCTCGCGTTCCTTATCTTTTTTTGCCCAATATCTAAACAAAATGAATACACCCGATATGATGAAGGTCGGGATAGCGATATCCCTATAAATGTTGAGTAGTGAACTGAGATCATTATGGGCCTGGAAAAATAGAGCGAGGGCGAGATAGATCACGAGAATAGCGATAAGAAGATACCAGCGGAGGAGCAGTACCCGGCGCAGTATAAGGAGCCACCCTGAGCGTGGGTAAATCTGGTCGTCAGGTTGATTGGGCGCGGGATCGGTTGTTGGAGCTTGCTCTGCCACGTTGTCCTCTTGCGTGTCCATGAATATAGAAAAATGGTTTGATGCAGCAGGGTTTATTTCAGTGCCAGTGTAATATGTGGAGTTCTATTTGTCAATGTGTTTATGTGGTGTGGGTGGTGGGGTGGGCGGCAATGTACGGGCGGCAAGGCACGGGCTTATAAATCGCGCCCGTACCTCGCACGCCTGGGGCTATTTGGGGATGGGGCCTGGGATGCTGGAGCGCAGGGATGTACGGGCTTATAAATCGCGCCCGTACATCCCTGCGCTCCAGCAATGCGCGCCCATTTACAGCCAACCATGCCGTGTAGCGAGCACGGCGGCTTGCGTGCGGTCGCGCACCTGCATTTTTTGCATGATGTGGTGCACGTGCGACTTCGCCGTTTCGAGGCTGATGGAGAGCTTCTCGGCGATGGCGCGATTGGTCAGGCCCGCGACTATGAGGCGCAGCACCTCGTGCTCGCGATCGGTCAGGAGCTGGACGGAGCTGACCAGAGTGAAACGCGCCCGGACGCTTGTGCCTCGATCGGCATTGCTCTCGATCTCCATGCTTCCTCCTGCCTCCTGGATACGCTCGCGCATCGTGCGCAGGCCGAGACGCAATGGACCGGCCTGCGCCGGCCCCTTCACGGCAACAAGACCGACCGGCTCTGGCTGGAACCCTACGCCGTCATCATGCACCTCTACGACGAGGGCGTTGGCTGCCTGGCGTATGAAAATATTGGCGTGCGTGGCCTGTGCGTGTTTGCTCACATTGGTCAGCGCCTCCTGGATAAAGCGAAAGATGGAGGCTTCCAGCGCGACCGGCAGTTCATCGGGCTTATCCATGTTGAGAGTGATCGTCAGACCCGGCTCATTGATCATGTAATCGTCGAGCAGATTGTGCAGAGCCACGACAAAGTCCTGCTCCTCCAGTTGCGTTGGCAGGAGGGATGAGATGCTGCGGCGCAGATCGTTGAGGCTGGCGAGCAGCAGTTCGCGGGCGCGCTCCACCTCTCCAAGCGCGGTCTGCGTCAGGTGGGGGAGTAGCGGCTGCCTGGTGAGGAGATGCTGCACAAATTCCAGTTTGTGCAGTACATGGGTGATCTGCTGCGTGGAACCGTCGTGGATATCGCGCGCGATGCGGTTCCTTTCGTGTTCGACCGCCGCTTGCTGCTCCCGCGTATGCGCGCTGTAGTTGCGCAGGAGCAGGGCCGCGACGTTGCCCATATAGGTAAGCAGGAGGCTGCGCTCATCGGATAGCTTATTGTCCTCAGAGATTGCCAGGGCGATGACACCGAACAGAACGGTGTCGTAACTGAGCGTGACGAGCAGAACACGTTGCTGACCCACGCTGAGGAATGAGAGAAACTGGCCTGGGCCAGCGGAGACAAGGCGCTCTATCTCGATCTGGTCGATGGCGCTCACCAGCGTGTCACAGGATACTTCGTCCCCCATACGGGCGGCGGGGATCAGGCGGCGCAAGGAGGGGTGGTAGAGCAGAAGGCAGGCAAAACGCGGCTGAATAACCTGGGACATATGCGCGAGGATGTTTTGATAGAGATCCTGGTTATCGATCGCCGTCCCAACCGCGAGGCCGATCTCGTAGAGGTCCGAGAGCATGGTCAGGCTGTACATCACCTCGGGGAGCGTGCCCTGCTGAACGGACGACGGTGGCAGCAGCTCAAGAGCGCCGCTGCGCCGACGCGCCCTGCGCGGGCGGACGATTGTTACGGGTGCATCCTCCGAGCGTCTCTTTTCATCATCGGCAAGATAGGTAGAGAGCAGGATGCTACAGATGCGCAGATCGCCGGTAAGATTACTTTGCATATCCTGCTGTATCGCGCGAAAGCTCAACAGCAAAACGCCTTGCCTGTTTTGTGCTCTGTCCTTAATGGTCTGGAGGAGAATGCTGCCTTCCGGGTATACCCATGCTCGCTCATCCGGGAGCAGGCGCGTATCGGCATCTGCGAGGGAGAGCTGCAGAAACTCTTGTGTCAGGAGCGCGGAACCGAACAGGCCATCCACAGGGAGGGATTTCTTCGCAGGTAGCCTGGGCTGGTCGGACGCGTTCTCCGCAGCGAGGGATGCTATTTCTGGTAGTTTGCCATTATGAGCAAGGGGAACGAGGATCTGCTGTTCCTCATTGAGAACGAAAAGCGCGACAAGCTGCGCTTTACTCTGCTTGCGTATATATTTGAGGAGCAGGCTCCGTCCTTGCGCTGCACTCTCAATATGCTGGAGGCGTGCGATAAGTTGTAGAAGTTGATCTGATGTTACCATATGAAAAGCTCCCTACCGGTGTACTGCATCTAATCTCATGATACCGAGGAGAAAAATAGGTATGCCACATGGGGAGAGGCTCCCCTCATTTGTCTGCACGCCGCACGCGCGAACGTACCCGGAGCAGACATGCAAGGGAAGCCTCTATGGCAAGGGGGGAAGACAGGCGTAGGAGAGACACCTGTGGGGGTAGGAGGACACACTACAGGAAGGAAAGTCGAGAGGAGTGAGCAGGAACCGTGGGAAGTGGTTGCGCTCTTCTCAAGTGTTAACCGCTCGCTTGCTACGACGAGAGTATACCTTGAGATTATATGCAAAGTCAAGTGAGACAAGTAGCATTTAATTTTTTAGAGCAGTGGCTGCAGGGCATTATACCAGACGGCGGCCATCAGAGCGTATCCCTGGTCGTCTGGATGGATACGATCGCGAAGATCGCCCCTGGGTACCGCGTCGTACATATCAACGTAGCGGACGTGCCTGCCCTGGGCACGCAGGCGACTGACTATGGCTGGTATGGTGTGATTGTACGCGATGATCTCCGCATTCAGCCTGGGATTACCGAGCGGAGTGACCTGGGCGACGATAACGCTAGCAGCAGGCAGCGTCGCTGTGATAAGTACGAGGAGAGACTGCAGGCGTTGTGGCGCGGTAGCAACGTGATAGTTTTGGATGATATCGTTGGTGCCGATCTGCAGAAGGATGATCTGCGGCTGATATTTTTCCAACCATACTACAACGTGGGTAGAGATCTGGTCGATGCGCCAGCCTGGATGACCTTCGTTCGCCGTATCGGGAAGAGAGTTGGGGCCACTATTTCTTGAACCTACGAAGGTAACACGCAGGTGCGCGGCGGCAAATTCGTCCCAGAGTGGCAGGCGATAGCCACCTCCGGAGGATGAGCGTATGCCAAACGTAATAGAGTCACCCAGAGGCATAATCTTTGTGCCACTCTGCGCCAGAATGGGCTTCGCCGCGAGACCCATCGTCGCCTTCACACAGGATGCGAGGAAGAGCGAGAGGGTGAGCAGGATGATAAGACTTACAGAGCGATGGAAGAGAGCACCGGAGGAGTTCCTATTCGTGTAGTGCATCTTGTTATTGTCCTTACCTGCTCTTGAAGTGTAAGCATGGCACGGTGGAGGGCAAACTGAAGTATATAAATAGGATAAATTAAATGCTGTGGTTTTGTCAATGGCTGGCTGATGTCAGGGGTGCTCGTCATTTTGGCACGAAGGAATCACACCCATTGATCTTATGTAGGGGCGCGGTTCACAAGCCCGCGCGGCGGCCACAATCCACCGCGCGGCGGCCTGGGGAGCGCGGCGGGCTTGTGAACCGCGCCCCTACATGGGGAAATAAGCGTCGGCACCGCTTGCGAGGGTACCTTACTCCACGCCGATATCCCAGGCCTGTTGCAGGTCCGCGCGGGAGTAGCATTGGAAGGCCATGAGGGTATGGGTCTTGGTGATCGTGGGGAGCTGCTGCATGTGGCGCGTCACGACATCGGCCAGATCTTCGTAGTTCTGGAAACGGAGCACTGCGACCAGGTCGTAATCGCCCGTGACCGAATAGACTTCGGAGATGCCATTAACCTCTAAAAGGCGCTGAGCCGTCTCGTTGATCTGGCCGCGCTGTACGTTTATTAATACCATTGCCGTTACCATAAAAATCCTCCTGTTTGCTGGGCTTCTCGTTCAACAGTAGGGATGGGGCTTGCCCCCATCCGGCTCAGGGAGCGCGTTCACCCTTCTCTATGCCCAGGAAGCGCAGGCCCTCCGACAACTGCGTAGCCTCGCGGGCAAGCTCCACATTGGTATAGGAGCGGGTCTGTTGCTGGTCCTCATAAATAATCTGAGTATAGGGATCGAAATGGCTACAATTATAGATTGAGAGATCGTACAGCACCTTCAGATCCTGGGTGGTCATAGATATATTGTTCATCATCGCAAAAACTCTCCTTTGAGTGCAGGCAGACAATAACAATGTACCATGCTTATGCGTCGGCGGGCAAGGTTTTAAAATACGGGATGCATAGAACGCCATTGACTGGGCGTGATTGTATTGACCGCCGGTTCCCAGCCCTGTTCGCCGTAGAGGAGAGACGGGTCCCACCTGGGATTCCTCTGATAGAAGCGATAGCGTATCTGCCAATGGGGCCCCATCTTTTGTTTTTCGTGGTGGGCAGTATCGACGCCGAGCCGGAACGAGAGCAATTGCGCATAATAAGGTTGAAGGCGATACTCCATATCGTCCGTATCCAGTTCATGATCGACGAAAGACATCTGCAAATCGAAGCTGTAAGGATAGTCCATTACCTCCGGATCACGGTCCTCCTCATCCGTACGATGGATGAGCACAAGCATGCCCAGCATCTCAAACTGGCAGTAGGGTTCGCCCGCGAAGGAGTCATGCTTAAACGGGGGCAGCGAGAGAAGGTTACGTATCTCTGTAGCGAGTTGTTGTAATGATTTGTCTGTTCTAACACAGATTTGAAATGACATACGAACGGCTCCTTAAGGGATACGGGGATTGTATAAAATATCTAACCCCATCTTACGCCCGACAGAGAGAGGTGTCAAGCTATATCGCTACAAATTGAGTAGATGAGCAGGTAAAAATTGCTATATCCTGTACAGTGTGCGATACTGCTCTGGATAGTCAAGATTTTACATATGTATATTAAGAACACGATGTGTTTTTTGTTATAGAGCAAGCACCGGATCGCTCCGGGAGGAGACATGGACGAACTTAAACCAATCGCGACAGGAGCGATTGCAATAGATGAGAGCTGGGAGATTGCACTGCGCGATGTGTTGACGCAAGTGGCACAGGGGACGCCAGCGGAGGACAGAGAAGTCGATCTCGCGCTCCTTTTCATAAGCAGCGATTTTGTCGAGCATTACACGCATATTGTGCGGCACGTGCGGGCGGAGACGGGGGCGAAGATACTGATCGGCTGTTCGGGACAGGGGATCGTTGGCACGGGACAGGAGTTAGAGAGCGTGCCATCGCTCTCCCTGCTCACGCTCTCCCTGCCCGGCGCGCATCTGCAGGCGGTGCGCTTCACGCAGGAGATGGTCGAGGATAACGAGCAAGCGGAGGAATGGCGCGAGGCGACAGAGGTCTTGCCGGAGGATGTGAACGCCTGGCTGCTCTTAGCCGATCCGTTTCAGATGGATTGCGAAGGCTTGATCGATGGCCTGGCGCAGGCATATCCCGATCTGCCGATGCTCGGCGGGCTGGCATCGTACGACCAGACGGTGCAGCGGACCTACATTTTTGTCAACGATGACGTCTTCGACGAGGGCGGTGTCGGACTGGCGATCGGCGGTGTGTACAGCATTCTGCCGCTGGTCTCGCAGGGCTGCGAGCCGATCGGGGAGCCGTGGACGATCACACATGTGCGAGACGATGGATTGATCGAGAAGATCTCCAACCGTCCGGCCTACGAGCTACTGATCGATACGTTCCAGGAGCTACCGGCGGAGATGCAGCGGCGGGCGCAGAGCAATCTGCTGGTCGGGCTCGCGGCTGACGAGTACCTGGACACGTTCGGGCGCGGGAACTTCCTGATCCGTAACCTGTCCGGCATCGACCGGCGTACGGGCGCGCTGGCGATCAGCGCCTACCCACGGGTGGGGCAGACCATTCAGTTCCAGATGCGCGACGCCAGGACCGCCGATCTCGATCTACGCGAACTCCTGCAAGAGACGAGCGCGAAGCTGGGGGATAATCAGCCCATCGCGGGCATCCTCTGCACGTGCAATGGGCGCGGCGAGGGGATGTTTGCCGCGCGCGACCACGACGCCGGGCTGATTGAGAAGGAACTGGGGCCAATCCCGCTGACGGGCCTGTTCTGCAACGGCGAGATTGGCCCGATCGGAAAAAAGCCGTTCCTGCACGGATTTACGGCGAGCCTGGGCCTCCTGGTGAGACGGTAGGGAAGGGGCTCGCCCCCTTCCGCTCGGGGAGTGTGATCAGGCATGGAAGCGTAGTTCTTGGGGAACCGGAGGGAGGCAAGCTCCCTCCCTACTATATGGTTATCGGCTCGTGGAGCGAGCCAATACGATCCTTGTCCTGCCTCTTTTCATGACCAGTTACACACAAAATCAGTCCACCTCTTAGCTATAACCACGTCTGACTTGTTCAATGGGTAATGTTGAGCGTGTGGATACGCGCTGATACAGAGCTGGCGCTCACCGGGACGACCTGCCTCATCCCAGGCCATAATCAGGTCCTTGAGTCGATCGGCGAGCGCGGCGGCTGGGCCGAAGCTGCGTATAGAGAGACCGAAGGCATCGGGCGCCTCGGCGGGAGCAATAGAAGCGGGATCCCGCATAAGTACGCTCATGGCGTCTGCAACGAAGAGGCCGCCTGTGCTGACCGAAGGAAACTTTCCTGTGAAGGTAAAAAGCTCAGGGATCACGTGCTGCTCCGCCAGGGGACCGGACGCAGACAGGGTGCCGAAGAGCGGTTCGTGCAGGGCGAGCCAGAAGCTGAGTCCAGAAAAGAGCATACGCGGCGAGACCTGGATGGGCAGAGGGAGATCCTGGGCTGGACCCTGCAACAGTTCGTAGATGGTCTGTGCAGCGAGCGTGCGCGTTGTGCCGGGGTGCAGAACGAGCGCGCCGGGTTCGGGATGGAGCTGAAGCACGGTATCCGCCTCTGCAAAGGCACCGCGCAGGCCCACGAAGCCGCAGGCGCTGACAGAGAGGCTCTCCATGTGATCTGCGACCGGAGCGAAAGCGACCGATGCTTGCGGGCCACGCAGGAGCAATGGGAGCAGCAGGCGCCCATCCGGCTTCAATTGAGAGCGCCAGGAGGGAGTGATATCGGCGGCATTGACCGTCAGAATGATGCGATCGTAAGGAGCGGTCTCGGGATAGCCCAGGCCGCCATCGGTACACACAACATTCACACGCCCGAAGCCCGCATCCGCGAGATGGGCGCGCGCACCCTCCACAATATCCTCATCGATATCGATCGTTACAACAAGGCCCGAGTCGCCGACGATATGCGCCATCAGGGCCGCGTTATAGCCCGTACCGGCCCCGATCTCCATGACGCACTGGCCCGGCTGCAACTGCAACTGCTCCAGCATAATCGCCATAATCGCGGGCTGCGAGGAGGAGCTTACAAACTGACCATTAATCGACTTCGTAACAATCGCCTTATCGCGATAGACCTCCTCAAGCGCCACGTCGGGCAGGAACAGGTGACGTGGCACAGCGCGAAAGGCCGCCTCAACGCTCGGAGATTGAATATACCCATTCGACTTCACCTGATCGACGAGCGCCTGGTGTAAAGCGTCGCTATTTTCTGGCGGCATAGACTCTTCCCTCCCGACGGGCTGATACTTACGACGTTTCCTTGATGGCAGGCTAACTCTACGCAGGTGCAACAGGGTTAACAAAATTGAGCTTACTGTTCCGCAGCGGCGGGCTGGGCCTCTCGGCGATGCCAGTCCGTCAACTGCTGATAGGCATGGGCAATACGCAGAACCGTCGCCTCCTCGAAGGGCTTGCCCGCGATCTGCAGACCAATGGGCAGGCCGTTCGACGAGAAGCCGCAGGGACACGAAACGGCAGGCAGGCCAGAGAGATTGAACGGCATTGTCAGCCGTAGCAGGGCCGTCGTCGCATTTTCGATCACACCATCGACCTCGATATCCTGCGCCGTCTGTGCCAGCGCCGGAGCAGGGATGGGCAGAGTCGGGAGCACGAAGGCATCGACACGCTGCATCAGCCCACGCAGGGCGCTGGAGAAGGCGCGTCGCTCATGCTGCGCCTTCAGGTAAGCGACCGCCGTAATAGCCTGACCTTCGAGCAGGCGAGAACGCACAGTATCAGTATAGGCAGCGGCATGTGCCGGGAACCAGCCCTTCTCCATGTGGGCCAGCGTTGCCTCCGGCTTCTGGATCGTGCGATAGAGCTCCATCGTCGGGCGCGGCAGCTCCACATCGACGAACTCGGCACCCTCCTCCTCCAGAACGTGCAGAGCGGCCCGCCAGGCGGCGCGCACCTCTGGATCGAGCGGAGCGACAAAGGCTTCCTGGGGCACGCCGAGCTTCAAGCCCTGCAGCGAAAGCGGGCCGCGCCCCTCTGTCCCGCCTATCAACGTAGCCGTGTAGCGGCTCGGCGCGATCGGCGGACCGGAAACGCTATTAGGATCGCGCGGATCGTACTTCGCAATGGCATCGAAAAGAATGGCGCAATCCTCCGCGCTGCGCCCGAGGGGTCCGACGTGATCAAGGGTCCAGCTCAGAGGAATAACACCGTAGCAGCTCACACGTCCATAGGTCGGCTTGAGACCGGTCACGCCGCAGCAGGCAGCCGGGATACGGATCGAGCCGCCCGTATCGGTCCCAATCGCGCCGGGGCACAGGCCAGCCGCCACCGCAGCAGCCGAGCCACCACTGGAGCCACCGGTCGTATGATTGGCATTCCAGGGATTGTGAGTCGGCGGCGCATAGGGTCCATACGCGAACTCGAAAGTATTCGTCTTGCCAATAATGATCGCCCCTGCCTTACGCAACTGCTCGACCACCATCGCATCCTCTGGTGCCACATAATCGGCCAGCACGCGCGAACTGGCGGACAGGCGCACATCTTTCACCGCGATAAGATCTTTGATCGCGATAGGGACGCCATGGAGCTGGCTGCGATAGAGGCCCGTGCGCTGTTCGCGCTCAAGCCGTTCCGCGTCCCTGAATGCCTGATCGCGCAATACGGTAATGAAAGCTTTAAGCGCGCCGTCCTGCTCATCGATCTGCGCCAGCGTCTCCGCGACCAGCTCGGAGGGAGTGATCAGGCCCGAATGAAGCTCGTCGGCAAGCTCGCGGATGGAAGTATAAGGCATAAGCATGGTACTCTTTCCTGCACGTACATACTACGGTTCTCTACGGGATCGTGCGCACGGATGAGATACGCGCGCGGGTCGTCGGGACCTTCTCGCTTTATTGTATCAGGTTATGGGTCGTGAGTCATGTATGATGTCAATAGCAAGGGTGATAATGCGCAATGGAAGTATGGTACAGGTAGTAGCAAGCTCTAATGTATAAGTTTGAGAGCTTTTAGGGCTTCTGTAAAATCGTCAATAAACTGTTTGTAGGATGGAACCCCATACAGTCGTTCCAAACTAATGCGACGGCCTGGAGGCTCATAAAGATCTTCACGTTTTACTTGATAGCGCCGACGAGAACGCACCCCTCGTGCTTTTTCTATAATCTGATCTAGCTTCTCTTTGGGCTTAGGTTCAAACTCAACCTGTCTTACTTTACTCACCAGACCGAGTTGTTGTGGCTTCATATCTGTCATAAGCACATCCTGCAGCACTTCATAATTCGCCGCTAGCATCCAGGACTCGATCTCATGTATAGGGATAACAGGTATCAAGGTTACGCGTTCAAGTTCCTCAGACTGACGTACCAGGTTATAGCCAGAAAGATAACGATATTTCAGTGCTTTCTTATTATCAGGATTATCTGCATCGCAATGAACAATCAAAATAAGATAGTTACTATATGGCTCGTCGGCTTCTTTACTATATTCCTGATTCAATTAAGGAAACATGGATGAGTGGAGCAAAGTTGCGCTCCTTGGTGTCCATCATCGTCGTCGCCTTTCTGTCTCCCACCCTGCGTTGGTAGACGACCTGTCATTGGTGGCCTTGTGTTTCAGCCAGCTGGTTTTTCCCCTGCTCTTCATCGAAGCGCTGTCTCCTGCTACTGCCTCAGTCGCCTTCCGTGCTGCTCATCTGGCGTGTGCGTCTACAGATGGTCATGTACGCCACGGACAGCCCAAGCCCCTGCGATGAGATGGATCGATCCATCGGCGGCCATCGGCAATGTGGCGCGAAGGCGTTCGCGCAAGGCACTGCGTCGCTCCTCTGAGAGGGACATCGTATAGCTAGGGGCAGGCCCTTGCCCACCAAGAAAGGGGGACCAGTAGTCCTCAAAATCGCGGAAGGCCGTGGGGATGTCGATCAGGCGTACTTCGACCTCGCGCAACCCTGCGGCGCGAAACAGCTGCATGAGTGGCTCTGGTTGGCAGAGGGGGAAGCGTTGCCCCTCATCCAGGTGGGAAGCGGCGGGATCGAGCGCCACGGCTGCGTCCCAGAAGTAGCGCATCAGCTGCATCTGGCCTGCATAGTCCCAGACGTACGCCGCCACTGTCCCCCCCCACGCGTGCCACCCGGTGCATTTCAGCGACCGCTTGGCTGGGCTGCGGCACGAAGTTGAGAACGAGTCCAGCGACGACTGCATCATAGCTGGCTGACGCTTCCGGCAAGGCTTGTGCCTCTCCAAGACGAAATCTGACACGACGATCTGGTACCTGCTGGCCTGCGAACGTGAGGTAGCCCTCCGATGGATCAATACCCGTGATTTCGCGAGGGGACGCCACGTCGTGAATGGTCTGGCTGAGCGCACCGGTTCCACACCCAACATCGAGCCAACGGGCCCCTGGTGGGATCGCGAGCCAGGCTACAAACTCGCGGGCGACCACTCGACTCCAACGGCCTACATACGGCTCGTAGGCTGCACCACTGGCCCACGTATCTTTCCGCTGAGGGTGTTGCATACGTTCCCCTATCTTTCTGGCAAGAGGACGAGCATCCCCACAATGCAGGGCAAGCAATGCTTGCTCATCAAGGTTCGCTCGACTGTATGGAGCATTTTACCACAGCAAATGAGAGTTCTGCTTACGTCACCGATCCTCACCATCATGTGCCCAAGCTCTACTTGAGAGACTCATATACCAATTGGTAGCAGAGAGCTTGCAAGTGGCAGGGGACCTGCTAAACTGGTGGGAACAGCGGGAGGATCTAAGTCGAGACTTTGTGGCCTGTGCCTATGTGGGAAAGTCGACCACCTGAAAAAGACGGTTCCCCGCCCACCAGGGCACAAAGCGGCGATTAGGCTTGTTGCAGCAGCTTTTTCCTTCAGCGGAAGGAGAAGCGAGACTGCCGATCCAGCATGAGTTCACGTTCGCCCTGGTCGGTCGGCATTCCCGTTGTGCCTGTTCGTGTTCTTTTTCAACATGATAACTGAAGCGCATCAAACAAATTGCTTTTCCCGGAGCCGTTGGGGCCAACGATGACCTGGAAAGGGGCCAGTTCTACTTTGAAGTCTTTGAAGCTTTTGAAGCCGTCTATTTCTATCTGCGCTGTATCTATTCAGGTCTCCTCGCCGCCGCCGGCGGCTCGCCCGGCTTGAGTGTGGATGGCGGGGTTTGCGGCCCCGGGCCGCAAACCCCGCCATCCACACTCAAGCCCTTGTGAAGCGCCTTTGGCGCTGATGAGTCAAGAAAAGGGGACCTGAAGAGTTACTCTGCGTTATCATCGTGGCGCCCCTTTCTGCTGCTATTTCCTCTTACTATTATAACCTGTCTATTAAGAGTCTATACATTGCGACCATATCCCTCTTCGCCAAAGGGCTGGCGCGAGAAGATGCTCTCGATAGGGAGGCCGAAGTACTCACTGACGCGGAAGGCGAGGTCCAGGTCAGGATTATATGCGCCGAGTTCAAGGTAGCCGAGGTCCTGGTAGCTTATGTCCAGGGCCTGCGCGAGTTCCTGGCGCGAGAGGCCGCGCTCGGCGCGCAGGGCTGCCATACGATTGTAGATGATTGGCTCGGAGGGCTTGCGCACTGGCGTTTCCATTCTCTGATGACTGGATTATGGCTTCTTCATTATTAAGGATAAATGTAGGACGCGCGCGATGAAATGTCAATATGGCAGAAACAAATTGACGGGCACCCAGTTTACAGAGAACGCTTGCATAAATAGGCATCCTTATGCTAAGCTCTGCGTTAGAATACGCGTAGCAGCGTCCGTATACTGCTATACTGAACTTTTGCGCATTTTTTCAAAAGGAAACAAAACGATGTCATATGACATGGGAGAATACTACGAGCGGGTCGACGATTACGACCTGGAGTATCAGGGGCAGTCGGAACAGGATGTGCCGTTCTGGCGCGAACTGGTGATGCGCTATACGCCGCAGCGTGTGTTGGAACTGGCATGTGGGAGCGGACGCATCGGCATCGAGCTGCTGCACGGTCCAGGCAGCTTTCAGATGGAGGGGCTGGATATCGCGCCCGAGATGCTGCAGGCGTACCAACGGAAGCTACAACAGGAGCCGGAAGAGGTCCAACAACGCGTCACATTGCATCGGGGAGATATGACGGACTACAAGCTTGAGCACAAGGGGGAGTTCGACCTGATCTTCCTGCCCTTCAACTCCATCACCCACCTCCACGAGATCGAGCAGCAGATGGACGCCTTTCGCAACACGTTCGATCACCTCGCGCCGAATGGTCGTTTCGTCGTCGACACTTTTTTGCCCGACATCGACTACCTGAGCGACGCGCTGAACCGGCCCTCGAACGTCTACCTCGAAGACGAGATACCCGCGCCCGAAAGCAATTTCACCATGCTATTGTACAGTAGCCGCAAATACGACACATTTGAACAATTGCAGCACATCGTCTGGACGCACGAAAAGTTCTTCGAGAGCGGCGAGAACGAGCGCTACCTCACCACACTCGACATGCACATCTTCTTTCCACGTGAACTACAGTTGCTCTTCCTGGCAAGCGGCTATGCCATCGAGGCCATCTACGGCAGTTACGACTGGAAACCATTCGGCAAAGGCACGCGCCAGATCGTTGTGGGGCGCAAGCGGCATTAAAACGCAGCCTGGAACAGTTGACGCTCTCCTACTTCTAGTGCTAAAATATATCCTAGTTAATAGGTCGGATTAATCTGGTAGGATACCGATGAAACACGACATACCATCTGTCGATGCGACGAGAAGGGAGAGGCCATGATGTTACGGGTTTCTACAAAAGGCGAATATGGCGTACGGATCATGGTCGATCTTGCTCGCCACTATGGTGAGCGTCCTCGCTCGCTAACTGATATATCGCAAGCTGAGATGCTGCCGCTAGCATATCTGGAGCAACTGGTGAAGCTACTGCGCGAGGCCGAGCCGCCGCTGGTGGTGAGCACGCGCGGCGCGCACGGCGGCTACAAGCTGAGCAGGGACCCGGCGACGATCACCATGGGTGAGATCGTACGCATTCTGGAGGGCCCCATTGCGCCAATGATCTGTGCCACCGAGGGCGAGATGAATCAGATCTGCAATTTTCTGGACTCGTGCAGAACCAAGTACCTGTGGGCAAAGGTGCGCGACGCCGTGGCAAACACCCTTGATGGCATGACGCTGGCAGACCTGATAGCCGAGTCGGCAGAGAGCAAGAACGCGCAGTTTATCGCGCTCTCAGATATTCACGTAGGTATCGCAAGTTTTGCGCCGAGCGCTGAACCGAATACGCCGCTCCGCAACTAGCACACCATTAAAAAGCAGTTGTGAACGCCGCTGGGTCGCGGCTAGTGAAAGCGCCGCGTCTGTGCTGTGGACGGTGATCCAATTCCTGGGAAGCTTATTACATCCCAGGCGCTTTCACTCACACAACTGAATGGCATGGCATGGCTCGGATGGATGCAGAGCTATCCTACGTTCGCAAAGAAGGCGAAGCGATATTTCGCCCTTTATTATCATCATAAGGAAGGTGTCTCGTAATGGGATCAGAACTTGTAATTAAGAATCTTCACGCCAATATTGAGGGAAAGCCGATTTTACGTGGCGTCGATCTTGTTGTGCGCCAGGGCGAAATACACGCACTTATGGGGCCGAATGGCTCAGGCAAAAGCACGCTCGCAAATGTAATTATGGGCAACCCCAAGTATGAAGTAACCGATGGGGAGATCTGGTTTAAGGGTGAAAACATCCTGGAATATTCGCCCGATCGCCGCGCGCGTATGCGGCTCTTCCTGGCTTTCCAATATCCCATGTCGATCCCCGGCGTCAGCGTCGCCAACTTTCTGCGCCGTTCGCTTGAGGCGGTGCGTGAGGGCAACAAGCCACTTGAGGAGGGCGACAATCCCACAGGCAAGATGAACAAGCGCAAGAGCGTGCCACCCGGCGAGTTCCGCAAGCTGCTGCAAGAGAAGATGCGCCTGCTCAAAGTCGATAACAGCTTCATCAACCGTTCGATCAACGATGGTTTCTCTGGTGGTGAGAAGAAGCGCGCCGAGATCCTGCAGATGGCTCTGTTGGAGCCCGAGATCGCCATGATGGACGAGACTGACTCCGGCCTGGACATCGACGCACTGAGAATCGTCTCCGACAGCGTCAATGCGCTGACCGGGCCGAACCTGGGCATCCTGCTCATCACCCACTACCAGCGCATGCTCAACTACATCACGCCCGACTTCGTGCACGTCATGTTCGATGGGCGCATCGTCAAGTCAGGCGGCAAAGAGTTAGCCTTTGAGCTTGAGGACCGTGGCTACGAATGGCTCAGACCGAGCGAGGATAGCAACGAAACAAGCGGTGAGGAAAGTGCGAGTTCAGCGAGTGAGGTGAGTAACCATGCTTAAGCCACTGGCAACAGGCTTCTCGCGCAGCGCCGTCGAGGAACTCTCGCGCCAGAAGGGGGAGCCTGAGTGGATGCTGAAAAAGCGCCTGCATGCCTGGGAGGTCTACGAGAGCACGCCCGCTCCACTGGGACGCCGTGGCGACCTGGGCACGCACCGCACCGTCTCGAACTTCAAATTTCAGCAGCTCACTCCATACACTCCCGTAGAGACCAACGGAGCACTACCCGCATCAATCGAGCAGTCCTTGCAGGAGACTCTGGTCAACGAGCGTTCGGGCCTGATCATCCAGCAGAACAGCTCGGTAGTACATAGCGAACTGAGCGAGGAACTCAAGCAGCAGGGCGTCATTCTGGCCGATCTGGACACAGCGGTACGCGAGTATCCCGAACTGGTCCAGAAGTACTTCATGACCGAGGCCGTCCCCGTCACAGCAAGCAAGTATACAGCACTGCATGCGGCGTTCTGGAGCGGCGGCTTCTTCCTGTACGTCCCTCAGGGCGTCGAGATCGAGGCACCCATTTTAGCGCAGGTCTGGCTTGACGCCGCCGCCGCTACATTTTCGCACACCCTGATCATCGCCGAGGCGCAGAGCAGCGTGCGTTTCGTAGAGGAGTATACCTCGAACGTCACGGGCGAAGCATTGTTGAGCGATGTCGTCGAGGTGTACGCGAAGAACGAAGCCAGCGTCGAGTTCAGCAATCTGCAGGACCTCGACCAGAACACCTGGAGCATCACAAACAAGAACGCCATCTACGAAAAAGACGGCAACGTCACCTTCGTCATGGCGGACCTGGGCAGCAAAGTCACCCTCTCCACGCTGGGACTGGGATTGAAGGGGAATGGCAGCGCGGGCGAACTCGTCGGCATCTTCTTTACCGACCACGAACAGCGCTACTCCATCAACACGCTCTCGGACCACGCCGCGCTCTCGACCAACGCGGAGACGCTGGTCAAAGGCGTCCTCACCGACTATTCGCGCGTCGAGTTCGACGGCATGATCCGCGTCGAGCCAGGAGCGCAGCAGACGGCCTCGTTCCTCTCGGCGCACGGACTCCTGCTGAGCAAGCACGCTCGCGGTGAATTTATTCCCGGCCTGGAGATAGCCGCCAACCAGGTAAGCGCCAGCCACGGTGCCACCAGCGGGCAGATCGACGAAGAACAGCTCTTCTACCTGATGGTGCGCGGCATCTCACGCGAAGAGTCCGAGCGCATCATCGTCCAGGGCTTCTTCGAGCCGGTGCTGCAGCGTATCCCGCTCGAAAACCTGCGCATTCGCCTGCGCCGGAGCATCGTGCGCCGCATGCGTGGCGAATACCAGACCGAGGCCGACACCTGGGTCGATGCGCAGGAACGCTGGGAGATCGAAGGCGTTGACGAGGGAGCCGTCCATCTTGATGGCAATCCGGCAGACGAAGAGATCAAGTTGACCGAATATTGATCGCCCCAGGTGATGTAGGGGTCAAGCCCGACCCCTACAATAGGAAATCAAGGAGTGGCATGGTAACAACAGAGAATAAAAGAGCTACGGACCGCGAGAGGCGCACGGTGGAGGAAATCCGCCAGGACTTCCCCATCCTTTCACGACGCGTACACGATAAGCCGCTTGTCTACCTCGATAGCACGGCGAGCTCGCAGAAGCCGCTGTCCGTCATCGAGAGCATGAACACATACTATCGCACCTATCACGCCAACGTGCATCGCGGAGTGTACGAGATCAGCGAAGCGGCGACGGCGGCAATGGAGAAGGCCCGCGTCAAAGTCGCGCGCTTCATCAACGCCCGCCAGAGTAAACAGGTGATCTTCACGCGCAACACCAGCGAGAGCATCAACCTGGTGGCCTATAGCTGGGGCAACGCAAACATTCACACCGGCGACATGATCATCCTGAGCGAGATGGAGCATCATAGCAATCTCGTGCCGTGGCAATTGCTGGCGCAGCGCACGGGGGCGCGGCTGGAATTTATTCCTGTTACCGACGATGGACTGCTCCGCCAGGACATCTACACCCAACTCTTGCAGCAAGGTCCCAGGCTGGTCGCGATCACTCATATGTCGAACGTGCTGGGCACAATCAACCCCGTCCAGGAGATGATCGTCCAGGCGCATGCCGCCGGCGCGCTCGTCCTGCTGGACGCCGCCCAGAGCGTGCCGCACCTGCCGGTTGACGTGCAGGCCCTAGATGTCGATTTCCTGTGTTTCAGCGGACACAAAATGTTGGGACCCACAGGCATCGGCGTTCTCTACGGCAAGCGCAACCTGTTGGAGGCCATGCCACCGTTCATGGGCGGAGGCGACATGATCCGCAAGGTTAGTCTGCGCGAATCGACCTGGAACGACCTGCCCTGGAAGTTCGAAGCGGGCACGCCGGCCATCGCCGAAGCGATCGGCCTGGGAGCTGCGGTCGATTACTTGAACGAGCTGGGTATGGAGAACGTCCTGCAGCACGAACGCGAGATCACGACCTACGCGATGGAGCAGTTGCAGAGCATACCGGGCCTCACCATCTACGGTCCCGACGCAAATGCGCGCGGTGGAGTCATCTCCTTCACGCTCGACGATATTCATCCGCACGACCTGGCCTCGATCCTCGATCAAGAGGCGGGCGTAGCCATTCGTGCCGGACACCACTGCGCGCAGCCGCTGATGGAGCGCTATGGACTCTCGGCAACGGCGCGTGCCAGCTTCTACGTCTATACACTCAAAGAAGAGATCGACACACTCGTGCAGGGTCTACACAAAGCGAAAACGATCTTCAAGCTGTAGACGCCGTGAAGGACTAATCTTATGTCAATGGACTATTATCGCGAATATATCCTGGATCACTACCGCAACCCGCGCAACTACGGGAAGCTCGAACAACCCGACGTGCATGCCGAGGACTCGAACCCGTTATGCGGCGATCAACTGGCGATGGATCTGCTGGTTGAAGGGGATTGCATCAAAGAGGTACGTTTCCAGGGGCGCGGCTGTGCAATCAGCCAGGCAGCGGCATCGATGCTCTCCGAGAAGATCGAGGGCAAAACGGTCCAGGAGGTCGTCGCGCTCGGCAAAGAAGACGTCCTGGAGGATCTGGGCATCGACATCAGTCCAGCCCGGACCAAATGCGCATTTCTCTCATTACGCGTACTGCATCGCGGCCTGGCTATGGCTGGGCTAGAGACACCCAACATAATAGAAGAAGAGGAAGAATAGATGCGTCTAGAAGGAAAAGCAGCGATCATCACCGGCGTCAGCCAGGCGGGGCAGGCGGGCTTCGCGCTCGCACAGGCATTTGGGCGCGAGGGAGCCGACCTCGTCATCAGCGCGCGCAACGAGGAGCGGGTCAAAGCGCGCGCCCAGGAGTTGCGAGACAGCGGCATCGAGATGGTCCTGCCGGTTGCCGCCGATCTTACCACCGAAGAGGGCGCGAAGACCCTCATCGACGAAGCGCTTGGGGCTTACGAGCGCATCGACATCCTGGTCAACCTTGCCGGCGGCCTCACAAAGTACGGACCCTCCGACGAGCTCAGTCTGGCGGACTGGCAGAGCGAGCTGAACAATAACCTGCTAACGACATTTCTCTGCACACGCGCAGTCTGGCCGGTCATGAGGAGTCAAGGCGGGGGGAAGGTCCTTAACTTCAGCCGCGCCGGCGGCGTCGAGAGCTCAAGTCCCAAGATGGCGGCCTATAACAGCGCCAAAGCGGGAGTTGACGCCCTCACCTACACCTTCGCCAGAGAGGGCAGCAAGCTTGGTATTTACGTCAACGCCATTGGGCCAGGACTCTTGATCACGCAATCCAACCTGAATGACCTCAAGCCCTCGCCCGAGGCATTAAGCACAAAATGGGTCAGCCTGGAGTCATTGGCAGAGGCGGCCATCTTCCTGGTATCGTCTGCCAGCGACGGCGTGAGTGGCGTGATCCTGCCCGTGCGGCAAAGAGGGATTTAAGCGGAACCAGATGGCAGATTTTTACAAAGCGGCGGAACAGAGCGAACTGGACGAAGGAGAACTTTTATCGGTTGAAGTAGATGGTGAACTGATCTGCCTGGCACAGGTCGAGGGGAGCGTTTACGCGTTTACCGATAACTGCACGCATATCAGCGGACCCCTCAACGATGGGGAGTTAGAAGGATACGTCCTCACCTGTCCGTGGCATCTCTCGCAATTCGACGTACGCACAGGGAAGGTCCTGCGCGGCCCGGCGCGACAGGACCTCACTACGTACCCGGTAAAAATAGAGAACGACGCAATCTATATCCGGTTGCCGGACATGTAGGGGCGCGGTTCACAAGCCCGCGCGCCGGCCTGGGGAGCGCGCGGGCTTGTGAACCGCGCCCCTACATTTGGGATACTGGGGCTGAGAGGGGTGCCGATTCGGTGCAAAAACCTGATGCTCACCCGGACTCCTACTGAATGTTGACATTTGTTCCAGAACCCCCTACAATTGCCCGTAAAATATGTTTACAGCCAGGAGACAGAGGGGAAATGGAAGGCAGATCGCATCTACTGATGGGTTTAACGGCAGGAATTGTGTTTGATAGCCTGGTTCATTTGACAGGAGACCCATTGACGTTAGCAAAGACGATTCCTCTCGTTCTAATTGTAAAGAAGGCTGTTTACTACTTCGCAGTGGGTTTTGGCTCGCTTTTGCCGGATATCGACAACGCGCGTAGTACAATGGGGCATAAATTAGGTATTGTAAGTAAAGAGATTCAGCGTATCGCGGGTCATCGCACCATCTTTCATAGCCTTTTAGGGCTGGCGATCGGCGCATTGCTGGCGATCGGTTTGGAGCGAGTGGTAATCTATCTACTAGACAAGCAAAATCTTGTAGTACCAGCGTCGTTTGTAGGTGCCTCGCACCTGGTCTTTTTCGGAGTTTTGTTCGGCTGTATCATGCATATCGCCGCCGACGCCCTGACGCTAGGGGGCGTTCCGCTTTTCTGGCCCAATCACAAACGCTTCGGCTTTCCGCCTGACCCGCGCTGGCGCTTTCGTACGGGGACATGGCCTGAATTTGTAATCGTCTGGTCGTTTATGATTCTTGTAGGTATAGGAATCTGGCAATCTATTATAGTGGTATGAAGAAAAGAAATGAAAAGACTCTCGCTACACACGCGGCAGCTTAACCAGGTCCAACTCGCATGGTTGCTCCTGGTGCTTATGATAATCGTGTACATAATCGTCATGAGCTATCAGTCGATTCTCCGTTATGTTATGTTCAAAGCCACAGCATTTGATCTAGGCAATCTGGACCAGGTGCTCTGGAACACGATTCACGGGCATCCTTTCGCCTGGACGAACCAGGGAGACAACTGGTTTGGTCCGCCGACGCGTCTTGCCCAGCACGTCGAGCCAATCATTCTGCCACTCTCGTTACTGTATGTATTTCACGCCGATCCGCGTATACTGCTGATCTTTCAGACGCTTGTCCTGGCCACCGGGGCGCTCCCCGTCTACCTGCTCACGCGCAGATACCTGCCGGAGTGGCCATTGCTAGCCGCCGTGATGGCAGGCGCGTATCTCATCTCACCGGCGCTGCTGGGAATAAACATCTTCGACTTTCACCCGGTATCACTGGCGACGCCGCTGCTGCTCTATGCGCTGCTGGCCCTCACCTATAAGCGCTACGTCTGGTTCGTGATCGCCTGTATACTGGCCAGCGCGTGTAAAGAAGAGATTCCCGCCATAGTCGGGCTGCTTGGCATCCTGGTAATCTGGAAATACAAGTTGCCGCGACTGGGGACAACGCTCTTCGTTTGCGGCATGCTCTGGTCCCTGATAGCGATAGCGATCATCGAGCCGCACTTCTATCAGGGGACGCAGCACAACACCTTCTGGTATCGCTACACCGCGTTAGGAAGCACACCGGGAAGCGCAGTAATCAACATCATGCTGCATCCCTGGTTGCTCATCATAACCTTCGTCACACTTGACCGCATTTACTACCTGGCCAGTCTGCTGCGCAGCACAGGGTTTCTCGCGTTGCTGGCCCCCGAGTGGCTGCTGCCGGCGTTACCGAGTCTGGCGATTAACCTGCTCAGCGGAGATAAGTTGCTCTACACAGGAGTGTATCACTACAACGCCGCCATTATACCTTTCATCATGATGGCGGCCATCGTTGGCTTACAGCGCCTGGTCAAAGTATGGTATGGGTGGCGCAGCGAAAGTGCAGAGCTACCGTCGGATGGAGCGCCGGGCAGGGTCCTGGGGGAGCTCAGGCCGGGGTCCTTATTGGACAGGGCCACGCTGGCATACAGCGCCTTCACGCAGACATTCAGCACACTGCCGGTCGTAACACGTTCGGTGGCACTGCTTCAGCCGCGCATCTCTACTGTAACGTACAGAAGCACCTCAGTATGGAGACGCTTTTGCGACCGTATGGCAGCGTTAGCCAGGAGCATCTCGCTGCCGAAGTTGCAGTGGATTACCTGCGCCTGGCTAATCGTTATGTTTACCCTCAACTACTTTATACTGGTGCCAGATCTGAACATCTTCTGGGCGACGCCCATTCCAGCCGTGCATCAGGCGCATATCCAGGAGTTGCTGGCGGAGATCCCGCCAGACGCGTCCGTCTCTACTGGCACGAGCCTCAATCCGCATCTCAGCGAGCGGCAATATATCACCGTTTTCCCCAATATCACCATCAGCAACAAAACGGTCGAGTATATCATCGTTGATCTCAGCACCGTCTTCCCAGAGGACAAGGTAAGTACAATCAAAGCGCTCAATCAATTGAACAAAGGACAATTTTGTACCCTGAAGATGTCGGATGACGTAATACTGTTAGGGAGACGAGATATCGTTCATTGCCCATAGCGTGGGACAGGCAATTCATGTTATAATCCGAACAGAAATAGCTAACTTTACGCGTTCAGGCGAGCTTGATTAGTTGTATGGAGGAAAGCAGGATGCGCAGCAATCCTTATCCCGATGAACCAACCAGTGTACCACCTGACGCACTTCCTCGTGCAGATCGTATGGAAGACCTACCGATGCGACCCGTAGCGCCGCAGCAGCAGCAGGTTACCGCCGATAGTAGCGCTCCTGATGTCAATAGCGACGAGACACGTCACGAAGAGGCGCTCACTGTCAGATATGCAATCGGGAAGCTTAATGATTTCCTCCAATGGTTTATAGCCGTGTTGGAGGTAACATTAGCTATCCGTTTTATATTAAAGTTGATAGGTGCGGACCCGAATAATCTGTTTGCGGGCTTCCTCTACGCCTTGACCGACATTATCCTATTCCCATTCAGCACGATTGTCCGCTCGCCTTCCATTCATCCACCTTATCAGGCATTTGAATGGTCGACGCTTATTGCTATGGCGATTTACGCTCTGGTCTTCTGGGCCATCGGTCGCTTCTTGCGCATCCTCATTTCGAGTCCTGAGGAGCCCTCGATTTAAACTATAACGTTTCGTTGTGAGAGGGTACCAGCGCCGGTGCCCTTCGTTCTAACTTGCCTGACTGTCCTTCCGGCATGCCTTTTTTTCATGCCTACTGTATCGCCATACGATTGCAAATAACACGTCACATGTGTTTATTCAATTGTGATATACTTTTGGCAATCAGGAGGTGCACATTGGACAACTTAAGTATCTTTAGCGGCAACGCGAACAGACCATTAGCTGCCGCGATATGCCGCCACCTGCGCATTCCACTCGGCGACGCGGACGTCTTCCAGTTCAGCAACGAAAACATTTTTGTAAAGATAAATCAGAACGTACGCGGACACGATGTCTTTATTATTCAGCCCTTTAGTTCTCCCGTCAATCGCTCGATCATGGAACTACTGATCATGATCGATGCCTTGAAGCGCGCCTCCGTCGCTCGTATTACAGCTGTTATCCCCTATTACGCCTATGGCCGCACCGACAAAAAGGATCAGCCAAGAGTTCCAATCACTGCACGCCTGATTGCCGATTGTATTACGGTGGCCGGCGCTCACCGCGTTTTGACGATGGATATGCACGCGGGGCAGATCCAGGGCTTTTTCAATATCCCGGTTGACGAATTGACCGCGCAGATCATCCAGGCACGCTACTTTGTGGAGAAGGAGCTGGACCCGTTCACGATCGTCGCCGCTGACGAGGGCTTCGCCAAGAAGGGCCGTATGCTGGCGGACCGGCTCGGGGCGCCGCTGGCGATCGTTGAGAAGCGGCGGCTGGGCAATAACGAGCAGACCGATGCGATGGGTATTATAGGTAACGTCAGGGAGAGGAATGTGCTTATCGTCGACGACGAGATCGACACGGCGAGTTCTTTGATGCAGGCAGTGCGCGTCGTGCATGAGCAGGGGGCGTGTGATATCTACTGCTGCGCTACGCACGGCGTATTCTCGGGCCCGGCCATCGAACGTCTGACTAACGCTCCTATCAAAGAGATCGTGGTCACGGACTCTATTCCGCTTCCCAGGCACAAGGTGCTGCCAAATATGATCATCCTATCGGTGGCGGAGCTCTTCGCGGGCGCGATCAGCCGTATTCACGATGGAAGGTCGGTGTCCGAATTGTTCAGGTAGTTCTCTGCCCACGACGCGCCACGATTTTTATGCTATAATAGGCAGCAATTGTCTTATAACTTCTTGTATAGGAAAGGGTGGAGGGGCGCACATGAAGCCACTTGTTGCAGTCGTGGGCCGACCGAACGTCGGCAAATCCACATTTTTTAATCGTATGATCGGCGAACGCATGGCCATCGTCGAGGATATGCCGGGGACGACGCGCGATCGTCTGTACGGCGACGTGGAATGGAATGGGCGTATATTCACGCTGATCGACACGGGCGGGCTTGAGATGGGACCGGGCATACCGGTCGGACAGGTCGGACTGACCGGGCAGCCGGGCGATATTATGAAGCACGTCATGGCCCAGGTGCAGTTGGCGATCGACGAGGCCGACGTGATCGTCTTTATGGTCGATGCGCGCTCGGGGATCACAGCTGCCGACGAAGAGGTGGCCGATCTGCTGCGCCGCACGAGCAAGGCCGTGATTCTGGCGGCCAACAAGGCCGATAACGCCGTACGACGCCTGGATGTCGTCGAATTTTATAGCCTGGGAGTGGGCGAGCCGATCGATATTTCATCCATTCAGGGAACGGGGACCGGGGACCTGCTCGATCGGATCGTAGAGGAGCTGCCGCCAGCCGACGAGAGCGAAGACGAAGAGGAAGAAGAGATTCCCCGCATCGCCATCATCGGGCGACCAAACGTCGGGAAATCCTCGCTCCTCAACTCTCTGCTGGGCTTCCAGCGCTCGATTGTAAGCGAAGTGCCGGGGACGACGCGCGACGCCATCGATACCGAGCTTGAGTTCCAGGGGCAGAGGATCAGATTAGTCGATACAGCGGGCATTCGTCGACGTGGGCGCGTCACGCCGGGGGTCGAGAAATACAGCGTCCTGCGCTCTACGCGCGCCATCGATCGCTGCGATATTGCCCTGCTCCTGATAGATGCGAGCGAGGGAGTCGCCGCGCAAGACACGCATATCGCGGGCGAGATCGCCGATCACGCCAAGGGCGTCGTCGTCGTCGTCAACAAGTGGGACCTGGCGCAGGAGCAGCGGCGCGCTGAGCGCGCAGGGGAGTTTCCACATCCCAAAGATGAGATCGAGAGCGCCGAAAGCTACCGTGAGCGGCTCGCGGAGGACCTCAAGTTCATCCCCTACGCACCGGTCATTTTTGCATCGGCGAAGACGGGCTACCACGTTAGATCGATCCTTGAGACAGCGCTCAAGATCGCAGAGATGCGCTACCTGCGCGTGCCGACATCGAAGCTCAACGAGGTCGTCCAGGACGCCATACGGAAACACAACCCGACCGTTATCCGCAGCAAACCGCTTAAGATCTTCTACGCCACGCAGGCGCGGGTCAACCCGCCCACGTTCATCTTCTTCGTCAGCGATCCCCAGGCGGTCCACTTCTCCTACGAGCGCTACCTTGAGAACAGACTGCGCGAAGCCTTCAGTTTTAAAGGTACGGCTATTCGCCTGCAGTTCAGGCCGCGCACAAAAGAGGGGAGCAAGGGAAGAGAGTAGCGAACGTATAGACAGGCGCATCTGAGTGTTTCAGGAGTCCGGAAAGAGGGACCTGAAGAGTTACCATGATTCGCAACCCTCTTCCTATCTGTCCCGTATATAGAATGATATGGTGAATACTTCTATATATATATGTGAGTGGCGCTTATAAAAAAAACCGGACTCAACATACTTTATGTAATTTAGAAAGATTCAATTGTCATGAATACCACTATATGCTATAGTGAGCATGGAACGAACGTCAAAGATTCCTGCTCCTGTGAGGTACTTTTCAATGCATCTAAAACTCACTGCTGCTGATAAAACTGATGTTGGGAAACAACGTGACCAGAATGAAGATTGCGCCTATAAGCGTGTAGAGTCGTCGGAGGTAGGGGACCGTGGCCTGTTCATTGTCGCTGATGGCATGGGTGGGTACAAGGCAGGAGAGGTAGCCAGCCGATTGGCGGTGGAGACTATCAGCAAGGCGCTGGACAGTCTCTTCAAGCCGCTCCCCGAGCAGCCAACCATCAAGCTCGACGCCGCATCTTTAGACAAGACGGTCAAACAATCCTTCTCTTCAGAAGAGCAGCCAGTAACACAAATTACACGTAAGCTGACTGAAACAGTCGTGGTGACGGCGATTGAAGAGCAATTAAGAGCGGCTATTCAGCAAGCAAACAAAGCCATTTTACGCTATGGAGAACAACAGAGCGCAGCACGTGGACTGGGCAGCACTGTAACAGCCGCACTTGTACAAAATGACAAGGCGTACATTGCCAACGTAGGCGATAGTCGTACGTATTTATTACGTGATCAGCAATTGACGCCTATAACGCGCGATCATTCGCTGGTAGCCAGGCTGGTCGAATCGAAACAGATTGAACCAGAGGATGTCTACACGCACCCGCAGCGCAATTTAATCTATCGTTCACTCGGGGCCGGGCACAAAAGCATCGAAGTTGACATTTTCCACCAGACACTCCAAAAAGGAGATACGCTCCTGCTCTGTTCGGATGGGCTGTGGGAAATGGTCAGGCAGCAGGACCTGCTAAAGGTGCTCAGTGAACAGAGTAGTCCGCAGAAGATCTGCGAAACATTGATTGACATGGCGAACGCGAACGGCGGCGAGGATAACATTACCGCAGTCGTTGTGCATGTCAGCGCTTTCTGAGCGCAGCTGGAGAAAACTGGAGTATGGCTCTCCTAATTGGAACAATCCTTGATGGCAAATTTAGAGTTGTGCAGGTTCTTGGCGAGGGCGGTATGGGAACCGTCTACAAAGTCGAGCAGCTAGGGACCACCCCGCCGTACTACTATGCCGTCAAGGAGTTGTTGATCAATCCGAATACAACTAAAGAGGATCGTGACTCCGCTATCGAGCGCTTCAACAAGGAGATCGCCCTGCTGCGTGGGTTGAAACATCCACGCATCGCGGCACTGGCACTGCCGTTCCAGGATAGAGGAAACTACTACTTCGCTATGGAGTTCGTGCCGGGACGGAGCCTGGAGAAGAAGCTTGAAGATAGCAAGGGACCGATGCCAGAGGAGCAGGTGATTCGGTGGATGATGCAGGTATGTGAAGCATTGAGCTATATCCATTCGCGTATACCCCCGATTATTCTTCGCGATCTAAAGCCCGGCAATATCATGATCACGCCAGATAATGAAGTACAACTGATCGATTTTGGTATCGCGCGTCGTTTTGATCCTAATAAACGTACTAATACAGAGAACCTGGGCACCATCTCTTATGCCTCGCCAGAGCACCTGGGATCGCTCACTGCGCCAGGACAGAAGCGCAGCGCGCAGAATCCGGGCAAGTTGGTGCAGACCGACGCGCGCTCGGATATCTATTCGCTTGGTGCCACGATGTATCACCTGCTTACCAACTATGAGCCCGATCCCATTCAGACGCCAGCGCCTGGAAGCATGCTTGCGAAGAATCCACGGCTGCGCACGACACAGATCGGTGGCAGGACAGTATGTCCGGTGGAGCAGGTAGTGATTAAAGCGATGCAGCAGAACCCGGCGCAGCGCTTCCAGAGTGCCGAGGCAATGCGGGTCGCATTACAGCAGTGTTTGCCGAACGGCGCGACGATTCAGATTCCAGCGATCTCGCCGAACGCGACCATCCTGGTAACGACGAACGCGGGCCTGATCTGCCCCAAGTGCGGCTTTCAGAATCGTCCGGGCGCCAAGTTCTGCAAGCGCGACGGGCAGCCTCTCGTTCAGGGTGTGACCACAGCGCCACCTGGACGATCGCCGATCATCGCGCGTCCGATACAGCGTCCCGTCGGTCCCGGTCAATCGATCCAGGCGCGACCGGTACAGCGGCCTACGCCAGCGCAGCAAGCGACTCAGACGCGACCGGCGCCGCCCTTGCGTGCGCGGCCCGTGCAGCAGCCGACCCAGGCGCGTCCGGTTCAATCGATCCCGGCGCGACCAGTGCAGGGGCGACCGACCACCAATAATGGCGTGACGGTAAACGACCCCTATCGCCTGGGCTTGCAGTACCTGGCGAACAAGAATTACGCAGAGGCGGTCAACCAGTTCAAGCTTGCACTGAGTCAGGGAGGAACGACCTACGATCTGCTCAGTAACCTGGGTCGGGCCTATCGTCAGTATGCAGTAGCGGCGCAGGACACAGATAAAAAGCTCTCTGCCGATAACCTGAAATATGCCGCCGAACAGTTCGAGGAGGCGATCCGTCTCAAAGGCGACGCGCTTGACGCTTACTTCCAGCTTGGTCTATGCTATCGTGGCTTGCAGCTCTATCCGCAGGCGACCAGCGCCTTCAAAAAAGCGCTGGCTCTGGCACCGCAAGACTTCGGCAGCTACTATCAACTGGGGCTAATCGCAATGGACCAGGGGTACTATCGTGAGGCGGAGGCGTACTTTCAGGATGGTCTGCGTATCAACCCCGATCACATGTTAATTTTATTAGCACTGGGTCGGCTCTACATCGAGACAAAGCAGTACCAGGCCGCGATCAGCACGCTGCGCCAGGCGACCCAGCACGATGACGCGCAGTGGGAGATCTGGTATGAGCTGGGAAGGGCACATACGCGAGCGAAGGAGTGGAAGTTAGCACTGAGCGCGCTGGAGCGCGGACGGCAGGTAAACGCCGATGTACCAGAGATTTATAGTGCAATGGCGACGAGCTATCTGAAGCTAAATAAAAAAGTAGAGGCCCGGCAGATGGTAAACGAAGCGTTGAATCGCGACGCGAAAAATGCTGAAGCTCTACGATTGAAAAAGCAATTATAAAGTAATGAACCAAAGGAGGGCAGCGATGCTCTGTCCGCAGTGTCATACACAAAATCGTGAAAATGCTAAATTCTGCAAGGGGTGTGGACTATCATTCACGCCGGAGATGCTGGCAGAAGCGTCGGCTGAAGCTGTAAAAGCTGAGCAAGCGCAGAGCATACCCTCCACTCCGCCAGCCCAGGAACAATCCGTTCCCATGTCTTCCGCGCAAGAGAGCCAGGCGACAGGTCAGTCAGCAACCCAGGCAGCCGTGGCGACGGAACCGGAAACGACGGCTGCCAGCGTGGAGCCGGTAGATGACATATCGCGGGCCCCTACGCAGATTCTCACTCCGCAACAGATGCTCGCATATCATGCGCGGCGCTGGCAGCAGGAGCTAGAGCGCGAACAGCAGAATATGCAAGACGAAGAACAAAGACGGGCCGTTCTCTCTAACACGCCGACCGTGCTCTTCGCGAGCCCTGGGCAGGATATCGGCGAACTGCCCACGGTAATTGTGCCACTAGAGGGCAGTGCACCGCCGCCGCCCCCACCGCCCCCGGAGTCGCTTGTACCAAAAGCAGGCGCGGAGTCGGAAACGGGAGTGGACCAGCCGGTCTCGCCGGCAAGCACGGTCGATCCGGCAACGGATACTGCGCCCGAGGAAACGATCGCGCCCGATACGACAAGTAGTGCAACGGCGGCAGAGGGTCCAGCAAGCGATCAAGCCGCTACCAGTCAGGAGGATGTAATGGAGCAGGTAACGCCTGGCGAACAAGCAGAGCAGGGCCAGGCACAACAAGAGCAGCCACCACAACAGGAGCAGCAGGGGCTGCCAGAGAAGCAATCAGTGCAGACAACCGAAACGAGTAACTTCCCGGTACTGGGAGTTGGAACAACGATCATAGGACGTTATGAGGTCGCGCAGGTGATCAGCGACGCCCAAGACGAGCACGTCTACCTGGTAACCGACCACCAGGGATATCAACGGTGCTGGAATTGTGCCTCACAGGAGAACGCCAAGGGCGACGAGTTCTGCATCGACTGCGGAGCCGAGCTGCTCAATGCATCATATACCATGCATGAATACCCGGCGGAAGAGAGCAAGAACAACGAAGCGAACGTCCTACAAGGAGTTATCATCAACACCTTTATCGAGCAGGGGCATACCTACGTGATCGAGCAGCCGCAGGCCGTGCAGAATGCATTCCCCAACGGCGTCCATCTCCTGGTCGCCAGCGACTCCGACGCGGGCAATGTTCGACGCAGTGAGCCGAACGAGGATAGCACCCTGGTTCTGCAATTGCAACGAATCCATGAATCGATCGCCATACCAGACGGTGTGTTTATCGTCGCCGACGGTATGGGTGGTCATGCCAACGGACAGGGAGCCAGTCGCATGACGATCGGCATGATCGCCGAGCGCATGGTGCGCGAGCTCCTGACAGCGCCGCTCGTCGCCGAGAAAAACGGTGAAGAGCCAAAACAACTGGACGAAGAAGGTCTGGTAACACTGCTGAACGGGGCCGTCGAAGATGCGAACACCGCGCTCTGCCAGGCCAACCAGCGCGAGAAATCGGATATGGGATCAACTATCACTGGTTTTATGGTCGTAAGGGATCATGCATATATTCTCAATGTCGGCGATAGCCGAACCTATATGTTACGTGAAGGAAAACTTCATCAACTGACAAACGATCATTCGCTGGTCGGACAGCTTGTCGCGGGCGGGTTGATTGAGCCGGATGACGTCTACACGCATCCACAGCGCAGCCAGATCTATCGCAGCCTGGGCGACAAGCCCAATGTGCAGGTGGATATCTTCAAGCAGCAAGTCTACCCTGGAGACATCCTCCTGAGCTGTTGCGACGGCTTATGGGAAATGATACGTAATCCACAAATAACTGAAATCCTTAGTAATGCACCAGACCCGCAGACTGCGTGTTCTCAACTGATCGAGACCGCCAACGCGAACGGCGGCGAGGACAACATCAGTGCGGTAGTCGTTTTTGTGCATTAAATGATATACTAGGGCAGCCGAAAGCGAAAGGAGCTTATACTATTATGCCTGGAGAGGTAACCCTGGCACACCAGTTAGGCAAAGATTTTATGCCAGTAACCGGTGGAAGTCAAGTTGCATATGTTTTATTAGAAGCCAAACCATCGGACCTGATGGCACAGGTGCGTATGCCGCTCAACTTCGCCCTGGTAATTGACCATTCTGGCTCCATGAGAGGCGCGAAACTAAAGAACGTCCGAGAAGCGGTAAAAATCGTGATCGATCGCCTGGAGCCAACCGACTACATCTCTGTAGTCATTTTTGATGATACCGCACAGGTGATCATCCCGTCGATGCCCTGCAACGACAAGCCGGGCATGAAGGCTGCGATTGACCGCATTCAGGATGCGGGCGGCACTACGATGTCGCTCGGTATGATTCAAGGGCTGGGCGAGCTAAGGCGCTGGAACATACCCAACGCCGTCAATCGAATGATTCTCTTGACCGATGGCGTCACCTATGGTGACACGGATCGCTGCCGCCAGCTCGCCAGAGATGCAGCCGCCAACGGCATCTCTATCTATCCATTAGGCATCGGCTCCGACTGGGACGAGAGCCTGCTCGACGATATCGGGCAGATCAGCGGAGGAGTTCCGGCAGAGTTCATCAGGACGCCATCGGACGCCATGAGCCTCTTTGAGCAGCAGGTCCAGAGCGCCGTAGCGGTAGCAGTACGCAACGCCACATTGACGCTGCGCCTGCCAGCGGGCGTCTCGCCTCGCAAGGCGGTCAAAGTGCTGCCGCTCATCCGCGACGTTGAACAGACCGCGCTCTCCGATCGCCAGGTAACGGTATCGTTAGGAGATCTGGAGAAAGACACGCCGCAATCAGTGCTGATCGAGCTCATGATTGACCCACGCCCGGCAGGACTGTTCCGCATTGCCCAGGCCGAGCTTTCTTACGACGTTCCGGTCACAGGCATTGTCGGCGAGCGGGTACGCGACGACATCAAGGTCACATTCACCAACGACGCGAACCAGGCAGCGCAGGTAAACGCGCTCGTCATGAACTTCGCCGAGAAAGCTAACGCGCAACGTCTGGTGACACGCGTGCTCGACGAATATAAGCGTACAGGCAAAGCAACAACACGCCTGGCGCCAAACGTCACACGCGTGCTGGATGAAGAGACGCAGGCCGCGATTGAACAGATCAATCAGGGGCAGCAGATCTCGCAGGAGCAGGTAAAATCAATCGGTAACAAGACACGTAAACTTACGCAGCGCCTGGATGATCTGCTCCCCTGAGCAGGCAGCCAGGTAGGAGGGCCTGCGCGCCATGCCAGTTAAGCTAGCGATTGGGCGTGTGCTCATCTTCACGAGAAAAAACGTACATCAATACAGAGGAAGGATATAGTACAATGTCAGTAAAATGTTCATTAGGTCATGACAACCCTGATGGTTCGGCATTTTGTGATGAGTGCGGGGAGCCACTGACTGGGGCAGCATCGGCGCCTGCTCAGGCGCCCGCCGTCGTTCCGGCCTCCGCGCCAGCAGGCGAGCAGATCTGCCCATCGTGCGGTGCCTCCAATCCAGCAGGCGAGGCATTCTGCTCGAACTGCGGCAATAGCCTGTTGGGAGCACCCGCGCCGACTTCGGCCCCCGTAGCACCGACGCCAGTAGCGCCGGTGGACGAGCCGGTCGTTGTTGCCGCGCCAGCCCTGACGACGGCACCAGCCGCAACAGCTCTACAGGCCCGGCTCATCGTCGAGGCAGATAACCAGGAGTTCGATCTGAGTGGCAAGGATAACATCACGATTGGACGCGAAGATGCTGTAAGTAACATCTTCCCAGATGTCGATCTGACGCCGCACGGTGGCGAAGAGGGCGGAGTCTCGCGCCTGCACGCGCGCATCTTCGTTGAAAATGGCCAGTACCTGCTGGAAGACGAGAATAGTACTAACTTCACGTTCCTGAATCGGCAGCGACTCGCGGCCAAGACGCCGACGCCGGTGCACGACAACGATGAAATCAAGCTGGGCCGGGTCCTGTTGCGCTTCAAGACGACGTAACATGATCTGAGCGGGAGAAGTTTGCAGTGGGTGGGCCGTCCCCACCCACCCGGCGCAAAGGATTTGACAGTGAGCGCTAGACTCGTTATAATCTACGGGATACCCCCAACAGGGATAGAGGCAGAGAGCCATTATCGACGCAGGTAAAACGGGTTTTGGGCGTTCCCAGGCAAAAAACGACTTCTCCTGTCTTCTCCTGTAAGGAATACAGACAAGGAATACAGATAGGAAAGGGGACGGCGCCTCCCGTAGCTCAGCTTATAGAAGGGTCCGAGCGCCGAGCATTTAGATGAAACGTACCTGGCAACCAAAGCGCATTCCGCGCAAACGCGAACATGGATTTATGAAGCGCATGTCGACCCGTAACGGGCGTCGTGTGCTCAAGGCTCGTCGTGCCAAAGGGCGCTGGAGCTTAACGGTTTAGTCGTCTGATTGTATTGTGGCACTCAACCGTGCGTTACGCTTACGTAAAAGTAGTGATTTCCGGCGAGTGAGGCAGCAGGGGCGCAGTGTTACGTCCCGGCTGCTTATCCTTGCGTGGACACCCAATGACAAGGCAAGTGTGCGTGTGGGCTTTGTGATCAGTAAACGTATCTCGAAACACGCGGTTACACGTAATTATATTAAACGTCTATTGGGTGAAGCCGTACGTCCGGTCCTCGCCGATCTACCGGCGGGGCTGGATATCGTATTCAGTGCGAGAGTTCAGCTCGTAGGAGCGGACCTCTCTACACTCAGACAGGAAATGATCACGCTGCTGCGTCGGGCGCGGCTACTTGCACCTCCGTCAGCGACGGGACCAGGTAGCTAAATACGCAGAAGGTCACAACAGTGAAACACATTGCACTCATTTTGATTCGTATATATCAGCGCACGCTGTCGGTAGTCCTGCCCTCATCGTGTCGGTTCGTCCCTTCGTGCTCGCAGTACGGGTACGAGGCAATCGACCGTTTTGGCTTTTTCCGAGGTGGCTGGATGACAGTCAAACGCATAGGGCGTTGCCATCCTTTGTATCATGGCGATCTCTACGATCCGGTCCCTGAATACTTGCCTGGGAGACTAGATCGAGGAAGGCAGGAGAATTCTCGTGGGTGAGATAGGTTATCTCTTCAATTTAATCTTTACATTCCCCATTTTTAATGGTCTTGTATTGCTCTATCACCTCTTTGGTGACTTCGCCCTATCCATTGTAGTCCTGACGCTGGTTATTAAGCTGGTCCTGTTTCCTCTTACGCTGAAACAGCTCAAGTCGATGAAGGCCACACAGGCCTTACAGCCGCAGATGCAGGCGATTCGCAAAAAGCATGGGAAGGACCAGCAGGCGCAGGCAGCGGCGATGCAGGCGCTCTACAAAGAGTATGGGGTGAATCCGCTGTCTGGTTGTCTCCCGCTGCTGGTTCAATTACCGGTGTTGTATGGTATGTACTACGCGTTCAGGACTTTCCTGGACACAAGCAAAGTCGCCGATCTCAACAATATAGTCTATTCCTTCATTCCGCACTTCGATAGCTACCCGAATATTAATCTGAACTGGTTCACCTTCATTAATCACAGTTGGACGTTCTCGCTGGCTCATCCGGACCCCACACACATCCTGCCAATCATAGCGGGCCTGGCGACCTTCATTCAGCTACGCATGTCTCAGCCCAAGACGCCTCCAGGCGCGACACCAGACCCTTCAACCCAGTCGATGAAGATGATGCAGTATGTCATGCCGCTCATTACAGTCTTCTTCGGCTGGACGTTTCCCGCAGGCCTGGCGCTCTATTGGACGGTCTCAACAACCTTCCAGGCAGTGCAGCAGTTCTTTGTGACGGGCTGGGGATCGCTGCTGGTCACACCAGACTTCA
>WNFX01000133.1_pt1 | contig 67713 bp, 58 predicted proteins | sample 5400111 | NCBI WGS metagenome assembly WNFX01 (sample SAMN13153363, study PRJNA577476) | soil metagenome | isolation source: 40 cm soil or saprolite under grassland replicate 1 | place: USA:California | collected 2016-06-15
ATATTCTCCGGCTTGACATCCCGGTGGATCACCTGGTGGTTGTGGGCGTACTGCAAGGCGGCAGCGACCTGCTTCACGTAGGCCACCGTCGTAGCGAGCGAGAGGCAGGAGCCGCGAGGGTGATGTTGCCGCAAGGTACCGTGGAGCGCATAGTCCATGGCCAGAAACGGGGTGGCCTGTTCCACGGCAAAATCGTGGACGCGCACAATGTGGGGATGGTTCAGGCGAGCGAGCAACTGTGCTTCGGCGAGGAAGGAGTCGATATCCTCGTCTTCGAGCGAGGTGTGCAGGACTTTGAGCGCTGCACGGCGTTTCAGATAGACATGCTCACCCAGATACACCTCTGCGAAGCCACCTCGTCCAAGCAAGCGCAGCAAGCGATAGTTGCCCAGTTGTTGACCAACGCGATTGGGCATGGCTGATACTCCTCGCACTGACTCGAGTGCTCATCCCTGGTGGAACACCCCACATTCTACAGACGTGGCCTCACCGGATTTTTCGTGCATCAAGAAAACGCTCTGGCTTATCTACGTTAGTATACCATAGAGGAGTATAGGAACTGTTCTTACAGTTGTGGTAAGACGCTGGCAGCGAACGCTCTCAGCCCCTCGATATCATCCAGGTCGAACCATTGCAGGATGAGTTCATCGGCGCCCGCTTTTTGGTAGGCATTGATTTGTTCGATAATCATATCGGGTGTACCAACGATTGTACCGTCCATACTCAACTCTTCGATGACCTTTTCGAGGGATTTACCAGCATGTTGTGGGTCGTCTCGACGCCAGCTTAACTTGCGATCAAGTTCGGCCTTATCACGTCCAAAGGACAGTTCTAGCATAACAGTGCGCTTGACTTCAGAGGGGTTTCGCCCGGCTGCTTGCAGCAATTGATTCAGAGTAACTGAGCGTTCGTGAAACGCTTCTGGTGAGAGAAAGGTTGCATTCCAGATATCAGCGTAGCGGGCCACCAGGGGCAGGGTGCGTTTGGGGCCATTGCCGCCAATCAAAATACGTGGGCCACCAGGGCGTTGAGGACGCGGCAATAATAGAGCGCCTCGCAACTGGAAGAATTTTCCTTCGTAGGTGACCGGCTCATCGCTTTTCAATAGCCGCGTGATGACTTCGAGTCCTTCTTCCATTCGTGCCATGCGGGTTGGCACATCACCGAGATTATGACCAAACAAGTGATGCTCTCGATCCTGCCAGCCAGCCCCAACACCCAGGATCATGCGCCCACCGCTCAGGTCATCCAGTGCTGCCGCCTGGCGGGCCAGCAGCGTTGGATGACGGAAGGAGACGGGCGCGACCAGCGGCCCAAAGTGGATACGCTGTGTATGATCCGCCAGGTAGGTGAGTGATACAATCATTTCCAGCGAATCTTTGTCTGGCGGGCGGGCATTGGTGAAGTGGTCGGAACGAAAAAGCCCGGCGAAACCGAGATCCTCTATTTCTTTGACAAATCGTTTCCAATACGGCCAGTTAAGGCCATTCTGTCCTTCAATTTGGATAGATATTGCGACCAAGTCCTTGAACTCCTTCTCTATAATTGTTCCAACTTGTACTATTGAATGCTTTTCTGGCAGGGCATGTCAAGACGCTTTGTTCTGGTGATTCCCCAGAAGTTCCCAAGGCGACGTGAGTCGGGTCTGTTGGACGCATGCGCGCCAGGGATCCTTCGCGGAGTTGACACTGAGTGCAACGAATGTGCTCAGGATGACAGCCAGGGAGTTTGTCATCCTGAGCGTAGCGAAGGATCTCTGGCGGATTTACGGGTAATCACCAGGCTTTGTTCCATCCCCCTGTCATGCTAAGCGCGTGAGCCGAAGCCCTGAGCGAAGCGAAGGGGAAGCATCTCCTCGTCCCTTCATGCACAACCACATGGATCCAGTTTAGTCGCCCTGTCATGCTGAGCGCAGCGAATGGGCTCAGGGTGACAACCGGGGATAATCGCCCTGTCATGCTGAGCCTGGATGAATCCCAACCCACACCACATAGCTAATTAACAATAGCAAACCGATAGCACGATTCACACACCCCGTGTGAATACACGCTATCGCGCCCACAGTCAGTAGTATGATGAAAGGCCCGTCGAGAAATAGCAGGAGATGATCTTGCATCAGGTTGTGCCACAGCAGAAGAGGTGGCAGAAAGCAAGAGATTCACGTGTAGTATTGCCTTCCGCGCCAATCGACGCCTTTGCGCATGAGCACACGCCAGGCCGACTGGGCAAGGATACCCTCGAATAAGGCAGCCGACAATGGATATGCGAACGCATAATACCAGGAGATTTTCAGCCCATTGTCTATCGAGATATGATACGCAAGTAACGGCCCTAATTCCAGAAGGGCTGCTGCGCCAACCTCAGAGGGGGTGACGAGCTTTCCCCGCATCGGTCCTCGCTTGCTTATCCATGCCAGCAATGGCAAGAGAAAGGGCAAAATCGCAACGAGAGGCAAACCTATCAGTTGTAAGAGTAGAAACGCAATACCACCACGGCTGCCTAAAAAGGCATTCTTGCGCCATCCTCGCCATGCCTCTCGTAGTCCACGATACATATGCACCTGTACCAGGTCTCGCCCATCCTCAAGCCTGAGTCGAAATCCCTGCTGCTTCACCGTCCAGGCAAGGTCGCGGTCATCTAGCAAAGTATTGCGCAGCTCTGGACGCGCGTACCCGCCCAGCACGTCGTAGACTGCGCGGCGTATGAGAATAAACTGGCCATTTGCCAGGGCAATCGGGCTCAGAGGATCATTGACCTTCTTGATGGGATACATCATAGTGATGCCAAGATAGGCCATCGGCATCATCACCTTCTCCCAGAAACCGGGTAGCACCTGTGCTGTACCCAGGGAGTACATATCACTGCCGGTGTCCAGTGCCGAAGTCATGGCATTTTGCAATGCATTGGGAGCATGCCATGTGTCGGCATCGGTAAATAATAGCCATTCTCCGTAGGATTCCTGCACGCCGGCATGGATTGCATGTGGTTTGCCTGCCCAACCCGGCGGCAGTTCGCGCAGGCGCAGCACCCACAAGCGATTGCCGTGGGGATGGGCTTGGATAATATTTTCAAGAATGTGTGGGGTGTCATCCGTTGAACCATCATCAACGACAATCACCTCATAGCTCTCATAGCTCTGTTCCAACAGCGACTCGACGCAGCGACGGATATTGCGTTCCTCATCGCGCGCGGGCACAATAATTGAGACCTGAGGACTCTTTATGGACTGTCCAGGGGTTTCAGGTTTGAGCGGTAATTTCTTGATACGGTCTTGTTTACCGGGGGAACTACGCAGCCATAATACAAGATAAAACCCGACCACGCCTATTACGTGCGACCAGAGGAAAAAGCGCGTCCAGGACGTTAACCAACTACGTTTTTTCATGTGTTTTGCTCTTTGCATGTGTTTTTTTTATTATACCAATAGGGGGAAAGATTAACAAATGAATGCTTTTTAACTGTTTCATGTGGATAACAGGAAAGCCAGCGAGGGCCGATAATGCAGAATAACAAATAAATCCAGCCCTCAGTAGGTGCCGATTTATCGCGCACACCGCCGATTTATCGGCCTCTGTCCGTATTTAATAGTCAATGTGCATTATCGGCCTCGGTAGATGTTATAGTGTCCGCATTAATAAGTTAATGCACGTCATCCCCACCTACCTCGATCCGGATGACGCGACATACTCATAAGCCCCGATATCGCACTTAGTCCCCTGGGGTCGCTTTACACCGCGTTGGTCGGAGGTGATGCCATCGATATGACAGGCATCGACAGGGATGACATCGATGGCTGGACTTCCTTTAAGTAGGGCCTGCGTTTGAGTTGGCTTCCCGCTTAATTTAGGATCAATTCGCAAATCACTGAACTGGATACCAATGATATCAGTAGCCTGCTGATTGTTTGGCACAAAGCTAGTACCGGTTGGGTCTTGAATCAGATTATAACCATCAGAGGTGAGAATACCCAGGATATCAGGTCCTGTAGTCGCGTGGTTTCCTGCCACAATGCTATTTCTCAATGTCACCTGGACAGGTTTATTAGCAGCATTGTTCCCGATAGAGATGCCACCACCGTTGAGGGCAGCATTCCCATATAGTGTGCTGAAGGTAATAGTGGCCTGGCTGCCTTCATATTCGATGCCGCCTCCGCTGCCGCCAGATGACGTGTTGCCAGAAACCGTGCTGTTCGTCAAGGTGAGCATGCCTAAATCAGTTGTGTTTACACCACTAAAAATGCCACCACCATCGACGGGCGTCGTGTTACCGGAAACCGTGCTGTTCGCCAGCACGAGCGTCCCAAAGTTCTTAATGCCTCCCCCAAGACCAGGATGGACAAGAGTATAGCCTGTACAGTTGCCTACCTTATTATTGGAAACCGTTGTCTTATCAAGTGCGAGATCCCCTTTACGAATAAAAATGCCGCCGCCCCCCCGGCACGCTGTATTGTTAAAGATCGTGCTGTTGCTAATAGTTGATACTGTGGGAACTTTATAATAGTTATAAACGCCGCCGCCATCAGTAGACGCATAATTGCCAAATATTCTACTGTTGATGACCCTGAGAACACCCTCGTTGGCAATGCCACCTCCGTTGCCAAAATCCTTGTTATGATCAAACGCTGTACCCTTACTATCAGCTCTGTTACCTGATATCGTCGTGTTGATGAGGACAAGCGTGCCACTACTCTCGATGCCCCCACCATCGCCAGGCGTCGAGTTATTGGAAACAACGCTGTCAATAAGCGTGAGGTTAGCTTGGCTCTTAAACCCGCTGTCATTAAGCCCGGTAAAAGTCAGACCAGAAATGGTGACGGAAGTTCCCAGGAGGATGTGAATCTTTTTGGGCACTCAGGGAACTGGCATTCCAAACGCCTATTCCCCGCTTCTGCAAGTCAGCCTGTAAACGTGCAGCGAAGGTGCCATCGGCAGGCGAGGCAGAGAGAAAGACGCGCTTAGGAGGGCCAGATGGGGAGCGTAAGATACTGTCCAGTTGAGAGGTTGGAACGCTCTCTTCGAATACAAGCAGGTGTAGGCCCGATGACGAATCGTCTTCTATATCCTCTCGAATGCTCTTGAAGCTTCTACCTGAGAAGCAAGGCGCGAGCGTGAGAACAAGTGCTTCAGTCGGGTGGTTTCCTGGTACAATTGGCTCTATGACGGTTAGCAACCGCGAACCAGGAATACTCGGCTCTTTCGCAGTCAACATGTCTTTCAGCATATCTATGAGTTCGTGAATGTAAGTATCGCGTCCAAAGAAATCTCTGGCATCCTTCGTTGTGAAGGAACGCAGTCCTTTATATGGATTGCGCGGTTCATCCGCTGGCAGTGGAGTTGTAGGCTCATCGGAAATCACAAATTGCTGATCGAGCCAGCGAACAATCTCATCCAATGCTCTGACATAGCGTGTCTGACGAGCATCGATCAATGTGGCCTTCTCCTCTACGAGCGGTAGCGCCTCCATTACATTGCTGCCATCTGCCCATACGAACACTAATCGTCGCTTGTACATATCAGCGATGCGGATATGGTCTTTGACAGCACGGGAAGCCCGCGCTTGGGGAGAGGCAACCAGCAAGACGACATCGGCAGCCTGGATAGCCTGTCGCACCGCTTCGCTTTCATCTGGCACTTTTTGGGCACTCAGGGAACTGGCATTCCAAACGCCTATTCCGCGCTTCTGCAAGTCAGCCTGTAAACGTGCAGCGAAGGTGCCATCGGCAGGCGAGGCAGAGAGAAAGACGCGCTTAGGAGGGCCAGATGGGGAGCGTAAGATACTGTCCAGTTGAGAGGTTGGAACGCTCTCTTCGAATAAGAGCCATTCATAGACGACGACGCCCAGCGAGTATTGATCGCTTGCAAAGCCGGGTTTTCCACGGATTTGCTCAGGAGCCATGTAGGGAATGGTGCCAGACATATCCTGAGTACTCAGCAGTTCGGGTGAGGGAGAAAACAAGGCGATACCAAAATCACTGAGCATGACATTCTGGCTTGTTCCAAGCAACACATTCTCTGGCTTGACATCTCGGTGGATGACATTGAGATTATGGGCATATTGGAGTGCTGAGGCTATTTGCTTGACGTAAGTAACTATTGTTTCAAGCGATAGGATCGAGCCGCGAGGGTGACGTTGGCGTATAGTGCCACTCGGAGCATAGTCCATGACGAGAACAGGTGCCCCTTGATCAACGAAGAACTCGAGCACCCGCACGATATTAGGGTGTCTGAGACGAGCAAGCGTCTGCCCCTCAGTAAGGAACTGTTCCACATCCTCTTCTTCAAGCGAGGTATGCAACACTTTGAGTGCTGCATGGCTTTTCAAGTAGAGATGTTCACCCAGGTACACTTCTGCGAAGGCACCTCGTCCAAGCAAACGCAGAAGACGATAGTTGCCAAGCTTGTCTCCGATATGGTAGGTCATGCTTACACATCTCCTTGAGATGCACTGTTCCAGATTTATAGAGGATGTGTATCCTCACACAGAATGTCTGTGAGTTACTTCACTTTTTAATACGTTGACATCGAACATTATTCGGAGGTGCATAAGAACGCTTTGTGGATTGAGCAATTTTCTAGTGCAAATACTTTCTCTTATCGTACCTCATGAATACATTACGTGACAACTCCTCATAACTGAAAATCCATCCATTGCTTCAGTTTCCCCAGGTTGTCACCCTGAGCGCAGCGAAGGGTCTGGCTCGAGCCGTAATATTGTCCAACGTTAAGCATACCCAACGTTGGGTTGTCACCCTGAGCGCAGCGAAGGGTCTATCGCGATCCCCCGGTTGTCACCCTGAGCGCAGCGAAGGGTCTGTCGCGAGGGGCAGAGCGATGCTTCGCGGAGTTGACCCTGAGCACAGCGAATGTACTCACATGACAGGGTTTGCCTGGCTCGTGTAGGGACGGGGCTTGCCCCGTCCTCGCCTCTATGCTCCCGTCCTCGCCTCTATGCCTCCGTCCTCGCTCGGCGCCGTAATCTGCCTTAAGTTAACGCTTATGGGCCTGTACCTCCTCGTCACCCAGATCCATATTGCGAGCATAGGGAGAGTGATGTACAATCTCAAAAGAATTGAGCACCACTTTTAGCGTGAAGGATTTTTATGCGACAGGGACATTTTCTCAGGCTCCTGCTACTAGCAGCGCTGAGTCTTTGTATATTGCTTGCACTTAGCTGGTTACCCGTTGTATTCCGGCCTCCAGCAGCGCTCGCGCATGCCTTTGTGATTGGTTCTGACCCTGTCGATGGTTCGACGATAAACACAGCGCCAGCAGTAGTACGTATTTTCTTCAACGTGCCGATCAGTTCTGCTAGCATCGCCCATGTCTATTTCGGCATTGATAATCAATTAGTGGATGCCGGTAGTAGCCATGTAGTGAGAAACAACCCACAGGAATTAGATACGCCGCTGATCGCGCAACTGCCTGAAGGCAGCTACACAGTCCGTTGGACAGCCCTCTCTACTACTGATGGACATGCCACCCATGGCGTGATCGGGTTCAATATTGGACACTCAAGCACGGGCTTACCAGGACAGGTTATCCTGGGTCCCAGTACAAGCAATATTCTCCCTCAACTCAGCTTGCAAGGTCTTTTAGCTATTGCATGGGAGTGGCTGGTGATGGCCGCGCTGGCACTTTGGGTAGGAATCCTGGTAATGGAGGGAGTAATTTCAGCAGGAGGTAAGAGTGAGACTGGCAGAGATGAAGTGGAAGATGGGGGTGAAAGCGGTAGAAGAAGCACAAGGGATCGGGAAGGCGAGGGCGAGAGAAACAGCGTAAGTAGAGGCCGGGTAGGGATAAACCCTACCCCTACATTTACATTTACGGATCGGGTTCGAAAGCAGGCATTGCCACTGCAGTGGCTCTGCCTGACGGCGTTATGTGCCGGGGAGATCATCAACCTGGTATTACGGGCAACGCTGCTCACACAGGCTACCAACAATAATGGCATTGATCCTGTGACCATACGCGAGTTGATCGTTGATACAACGTATGGGCATCTCTGGCTGGTGCGCATCGCTTTGATAGGCATCGCTGTGGCTTTCCTCTGGTGGACAACACGCTCTACAGGGAGAGGATCTGGTGGGATTCGTAATACAGTAAGCACAAGGACAGGGGGACAGGCAAGGCATACTATCGTCTGGCTCACACTGGCAGGGCTTATCCTGCTGACTTTGGCGCTTTCGGAGGATATCACACAATTGGCACAGGCACACATAAGCGCTGTTGTTCTTACCTGGCTCTTTCTAGCGGCACAGTGCGTATGGATTGGAGGAGCAGCTTATCTAGGATTCGTGGCGCTTCCACTTCTACCGGCTATGGAACCAGACCAGCATGGTAGGGCACTGGTGACACTCTTACAACGCAGTACGCCTTTGATACTGGGAGCTATCGCTGTATTGCTCGTCAGCGGTCTTTTTCTTGGCGAGATGAGCCTGAGCAGCGTGCAACAATTGATTACTGATCCATTTGGGCGTGCACTGCTCGTCAAAATACTACTGATCACGTTGATGCTGCTACTAAGCGGTTATGCTCTATTCTTCCTCAGGCCACAGCTACACAGGCAGGTTATTTTGCTGCCCGTAGTACATGCCGAAATGCCTGCAAGACGGATACGACAATCCGCGCTGGAACGCAGCGAGCGCCGGCTCATACGAACGACGAGGTCTCTTTCCTATCTGGGAGCAGGTGTTCTGCTATGCGCCGCCTTAATGTCGTTTTTCGCGCCACCGATTGTCTTTCCCGCGACAGACTATGCATCCAATGCCAGCGGATCAAGTACAAGCTTGACGCCTTCCACTACGAATACACAGGTGATCCAAACAAAGCAAGTCGGCAATCTTACGGTCAGTTTGCAGATCACTCCTGCGCGTGTTGATTATAACAACACTGTGATTGTTACGATGAGCGATAAAGGCAACAATCCCGTTACCGGTGCTCAGGTACAGATCATCATCAATATGCAGACTATGGATATGGGAACAGCGCGAGCTACGATCAAAGGTGGCAATCCTACTTATATTGCTACCTTTGGTAAGGATGAGACGTTTTCAATGCCTGGAATATGGGATGTCGTTTTGAAGATTCTACGCCCGAATCAGGCGCCTGTGCAGGTGACTTTTCAGGTGATGTTGGGAGGGTAAGAGAGCCGATAATGGTGATGAACAAATGAATTCGGACAACCGTAGTGCTTTGTCAAGCTTCATTTGATAGCGAGAAATCTAGTGGCGCCCTTTCTCCTTTCAACTCGCCTGTGTGCGGAGCACTAGCTGCCTTTCGTTCTGCCTGACTGCGAAGCAGTAGCACTCCTTTCGTCTCACCTGACCCGGAGGGGAGCTGCCTTTCGTTCTGCCTGACTGCGCAGCAGTAGCCGCGCAGCAGCGTTGGCAGAACGGGTAAGAACAGCGCAGCAGCGTTAGCGAGATGGATAAGTGCCAGCGGGTGCCAGGCTCCACCCTCCGATTGAAGCTTGACAGAGCAGTAGGTGCCGATTTATGACTCTGTTGGGAAATGCGACTTTCGGAGGTATGTTCTCACTTTTCTTAGCACGAAAGGTCGTCGATATTCCACAACGAGAGGGAAAAATACCCCCATTTTTGCATTTCCCAACAGAGTCATTTATCGCAGGTGCCGATTTATCGCGCACACCGCCGATTTATCGGCCTGAATACACAGAGCAGTAGGTGCCGATTTATCGCGCACACCGCCGATTTATCGGCCTGAATACACATCAACCTGAGAAAAGGTCATCAATTGCTGTAGGAGCGAGAGCAGATGATGCGCAGTTGGGGCTTACTGGCATGCCATACTGCCCTCTTTTGGATGGAGGATGAAAACAAAGCTCTTGCATAAACTACCGATCAAAATGAGCGGTATTTGAGCGCTAAAATTATAATAGAATAATTTCATCTATAGTGACAGATTGGGAGAAATGGGTAATCAGGGTCATTGCACATCTATATGTATTACTGACTTTTTATGCTCTAACGACCTTTCGTAATAGCCGGCAGCACTGCTAACGATGTGTTCCAATTCAGCTTCAGTGAGTTCACGCACATATTTGGCGGGTATGCCCAGGATCAATACTCCCTCGGGTATGTTTTTCTGCTCTCCGACGAGGGCACACGCTCCTATGATTGTTCTTGAGCCTATTTGCGCATGATTCAAGACGACTGCTTTCATGCCAACCAGCACCTGGTCACCTAATGTTGCGCCGTGAACGACAGCTCCATGCCCAATGGTACACTCATCGCCAATGGTGAGAGGCGAGTCGGGGTCTACATGCAGGGTGCAATTGTCCTGGATGTTTGTCCGGCGACCGATGACGATAGGTGCAGTGTCCCCGCGAATGACAGTGTTGTACCAGATACTGGCGCCCCCACGAATGGTGACATCGCCGATCACCATTGCGCCTGGGGCGATGAATACGTCGTCTTCTATGTTAGGCCAGACACCCTTGTAGGGTAAGATGGGCATAGTTTTCTCCTTCAGACAACTACTCGTTTTGCATCCCAGAAAATCTCGTCGAGCCTTTTGTCATAGTGAACATCGACCGGATCGAAACTGTTGATGGTGACGCGATTGTAACGTTGTCCTTCTGCATGTATAAACTCGTGATCGTTCAGCGCCATGGCGACATGAGTGATTTGCTGACGACCAAAGAAAATCAAATCGCCCTCTTGTAGATGATTTCTCTCGACACGCTGCTCAAGGAAGGCATGCTGCTGATCGGCATCCCGGGGAATAATGTACCCGCCCATGCGATAACAGAGCTGTACAAAGCCACTGCAATCGATGCCCTCGCAGCTAGTCCCACCCCAGAGGTATGGTACCTCCAGTAGAGCGCGCGCATAGTTCGTTATCACGCCAATGGAGGCACGAGGATAAGCCACTTCTTGGCTACAGATGTTGATAGCGGCGCGTGAAAGCCAGGCCGTACGTTCACCTGGTAAGGCGACTTGCACGCGCCCTGCTTGCGTTATATCGAGCAAAGGCAACATGGTCGACAGGTAGATGGAACCGAATGCATTGTCACCCTCTCTCTGGCTAAACAAGGGCGTACATGTAGCTCTAATCACGGCTATGAGGTCTAAAGGTGTGCCACAACATGCTCCAACTTTGCAAAACCCCTTTACAGCAGGTTCTTCCAATTCATCTGTATGTACCCAGCCCTCATAATCTGTCAAGGTGAGATGTGTCCATTCCCCCGTCGTCTCACCCAGTACAGCGGGGGTATTCATGAGAGCCTGTGTCACCAGTTCAGATTCGGGATCGGGATCGCGGCGTACATCGGCCACGCCAACCGAAATAACATAAGTGGTCATCTTCGTATCGCATTGCCCATCACAAATAACAGGTTGGCAGGACGTTCTGCCATACGACGCATCAGGTAAGGGTACCACTGCGAACCATAGGGAACATAGATACGCATGTTGTATCCCTGGCTTACTAATTTCTCCTGCAGGTCACGACGAATACCGTAGAGCATCTGGAACTCAAAAGCCGATTTGCTGATACCATGATCGCGCGCAAACTTGCAGGTGGCGTTAATAATAGCCTCATCATGCGTCGCGATGGCAGGATAATTACCACGTTGGATCAGCATAGTCATCAAGCGAATAAAATTATGGTCAACCTCACTCTTCAGTTGAAAAGCAACCTCTTTTGGCTCTTTATAGGCACCTTTCACCAGCCGTACGCGCACTCCCTGGGCGATCAGTTCCTCGACATGTTTCTTGCTGCTATACATGCACGATTGGATTACCGTACCCGTGTGTTCGTACTGCTTATGCATGCGTAACGTGATATCCACCGTCTGCTCAGTGTACGCCGAACCCTCCATGTCGATACGCACAAAAATAGGGAACTGCTGCGCACGCTCAAGTATACGACAGACATTTTGTTCGCATAACTCCTGTGAGATATCCAATCCGAGGGCGGTGAGTTTGATAGAGATGTTGGCGTCTACACCTGCTTGTTTGATGCGGTCAAGGATGGCAATATAATCCTTGGCGGCAGAAATGGCCTCTTTTGCATCCGAAACGTTTTCGCCAAGATGATCGAGCGAGACATACATATTGCGCTGGTTGAGCGCTCGTGTAGCTTCAATGGCATCGTCTAATGCTTCGCCTGCTACAAATCGACGAGAAACTGCCCGCGTAGCCCTATTATGTATAACGAAGTTACGCACAGTTGCATTATGAGCCAGATACAACAATGTACCTTTGAGCATCCTTGCCCCCCTTAGATAAACAGACAAACTATGCAGAATGGCGCAAAACCTATAAGTATGATAGCACAAACGCTACTACAATTTAGGGCCTATGCGATCCCACAATCCCAGGCGTATGAGTTCGCTACGAGCCTCGAAGCCAAAAAGTGTGGGGTCCATCTCGCGACCGTGGTGAATCACGAGGCCGCGCAGCATTTCTATTTGCTCCGCTTTACTGGCAGTGTCCAGTTCAAACGGAATATGCTGGGCCAGTTGCTCAATCGCCTGTCTGTTGTACCAGTGTTCTTGTGTTTCTGGCATTACAATCGAGTTGGATAGGTATTTCATGAGGCGCCAGGAATGTTTTCTTACCATGTATGGTAACATGCATAGCCACGGCGATTCAAGGGTTTTTATTTTCTTAGTAGGAGATCCGTCACTCCAATCCAGGATATGTGTTGATACACGTTTAATTAAAAAGAGCTATAGCCATTTTGCCCTATGGCTTCTTGCAATTCTTGACCCGAGTAAGATGCCAATGTTACTGTGAATTAGTGAGACAGTATCGTCAATCACCATGTTGAGCATCGTGCGATCTTCTAGGCCGATGAAAGAAAGAATGAATCATATGTTATGCCCGTATTGCAATGCCTTCAGACCAGCCAATAAAGCGTCTTGCCCTCAGTGCAATGCACCTTCACCGCTGACAAGGGAAGCAGGCGGCTCGTATCAAGCTCCATCAGCGTCTACTACATGGGGGGGGCCAATAACTCCGGACTCCGCTAGTGGATGGAGCAATCAAACACCACAAGGTTCATTCCAGCGAGAAGCCTACGATAACACGTTGTGGGGACAGGTTATGGGATCACAAGGAAGTCCTGGTTATGCGCAACAACAATACCCCTCGATGTTGCCTACGCCCTATCAGGGTGGGGTAGGAGCGTCACAGCAGATACTAAAGGTGACTACGCCAAATCTACCGACAATACACACTGGAACTCAAAATGGCGCAATGGCGCCTGCCATTCCCGGTGTGGACGAGCCAATTTTCGTTCCCCCAATGTATACTAAACCCAGGGCAATTATCCCTCCGTATCGAGCTATCAGCGGCTTCATCAGTGTCATTATCGTATTTGTCTTGCTATGCACTGGCGCGGGTTTCTACGCCAGGGCTACCGGCAAGCTTTCCTTCTTGCACCAGATATATGGTGACGCGAGACCAGAGAACATCAAAACGGTGCAGTCAGCAACTTTGTCTGTTCCAAAGTCAGCTCCCAACCTAGGTCCTGCTTCTACGATTATCAATTCGGCTACAACGGCGTCGAAGATTGACCCAACTACAGCTCAACCACTCAATCCAACCAATCTGTTCAAAGTGGGCGATACTATTTACCTGACCTACAGTGTTCATCCCAAGTCACCCGGTACTGTGACTGCCAGATGGTATACCAACGACAATTTCTACCAACTATCAAATCCCATCGTCATTAAAGACGCGGCAAGCGGGTATATCCAGATGCAATACCTGCAGCCCCTGGAGGGAAAAGTGGAATTGTACTGGAACAATCAGCTCGCCGTCACGCTCTTGTTCGTTGTTGAGCCAGGTTAGCCTTATATTTCCTTGCATTCAGATGAGAAAGATGCGGCCGCATCTTTCTCATCTGAATGCATATGGGTATGAGAACTAGTTCCTGCATACGGCGACGCAAGCGTCCCTACGCGAACAGGCATACGTGATCAGGAATACATGACAGGTATTCGGAGGAATTTTATGTGCATTGGGTATCAATGCTAACATCACCATATACCTGAACCTGGCAAGCAAGACGCATGTTTGAATTCTTCTCGAGGTCCTTACGCAACCAGAATCTTTCTTGAGGGGTGAGAGGGTTTGTATTTGTTGAAGGGGAAACCGCTACGCGGTCAGTACCACACAAGCCGTTGCCGTGACAGTTAGCAAACTTCCACAAGCCACAATAGACTTGAATATCATTCTCAAGCGCTGGATACCGGACGTGATCGCCCTCCGGGACTTCGACCTGTTTATTTTCACGCACAAATGTAATGATTGGCACTGCTCTATCCTCCAAAGTTCTGTTTTTTGTTCGTAGAGGCACTAGAAATTAGGACAGATTTGGATATAGCCCGCCTCTACTTTATACGAGTGTAGCACAGGGGATAAAGAGCGTCAACGTCTACGTTACCGTTAGCGTTACTGGTACTTTCTGGGGTGGGACCAGCGTGTTAGTATCCGTATCGCTCACGACCAGAGTATAGGTATAGGTGCCCACAGGCAAGCCAGTACTGTCACTCGTTACATTAACAAACGTGCTTGTACCTGGAGAAAGTGTGCCCCCTGGAATATCGACCGAGAGCCAGGAAGGCAATGGTTGAGACAGCGTCCAGTTGAGTGGAGCGGATCCTGAATTGGTGATTACAAGTAACTTTGAGGAATTAGTTATGGCGCTAGTCTGGTTGAATGACAAGCTGGCATTGGAAACACTGATTACAGCTTGATTACTTATAGTGATCCTCACCGTTACCTGCTGGCTCTGAACAGGGGTCCCTTTATCGGTATCCGAGATCGTAATATGCCCGGTGATTACACCGGCGGTGGACCCAGCAATGTTGGGCTTCACTGTGACGGTAGCGCTTTGCCCAGGAGAGATAGCGCCACGGCTAGGGGATACAGGAGCAAAAGCCGTTGCATTTGCATCTTCGGTGATCGCCCAATTGAGCGGAGCATTACCGGTATTAGTTATGGTGAACGTTTGCGGCGCTGGATTGTTTCCCTGAATGGCGCTGAATGCAAGCGCGGTCGACTTCACAACCATAGCAGGTACTGGCGGAGGACCAACAGTTACGGTAGCAGGCGGAGGACTGACAGTCACAGTAGGTGTACTGGGGTTTACAGTCATAATGACTGTAAGCGTCAAAGGCTCATAAGTTCCTTGTTGATAGAAAGTGATATAACCGGTATATACCCGTGAAGTCAAATTGCCACGGCTGACTATTAACTTAACAGCCTCTTTCTCAGCGAACGTGTCCTTCTTTGGCGAAATAACCAACCATGGGCTATTGCTATCAACCCCGGCCAGCCAGTTGATTTGTCCACCACCAGTATTAATCAGGGTAATGGTATTCTGCGTACTTACTGCACCAAAATCAATTGGCGAAGGTGGTAATTGTAATTTTGGTGCAGTAAATTGTCCTTGTTGGCCTCTAATGTGATCAACTTTCATCGCCGGGTGTATCGACACTCCTGGCCTGTTATCAAGAAGCAGAAATGCCAGAATGCTTGTTGCCAGCAGGAAAAAGAGGCAGGAGGCAAGTAGCAAAATACGCGCAATACGGTTGCGCGGTTGGCGGTTGCCTGGTAAGTACACCGGTTCAGGGAGTGGCGCAGTAATTTGCTCGTGCAACGTTAGATCAGGTGGCAAGGGAGGCCCAACAAACTGGAGTTGAGGAACAGGCGCAGACGTCTGGGGCCGCGTACCTGCATAACGTTGTGGCATCGGCATTGGTGACGGAGCAGGAGAAGCCACAAAACGCCTCGGTAATTGTTCAGGTACTGGTAGTTCAGTTGCAGGCATCTGTTGAGAAACTGCTGTCGAAGCAGATGTCACTGGTTGTAGTATCTCGTCCGATTCCTGCTCCACCAGGCGGCGTGTTATAGCAGGAGGACGTTGAACAGGCATGAAACTTGATTGGAAAGGCTGATCTTCGGGATGGAAACCCGAGTAGTGACCTGCACGATGTTGTGAGGCAGGCGGATTCGAGGGAAACGATGCAGTTGTCGAATGACGAGAGCCGTTTGTAGCGTTACCGTTGCGTCTTGAAGTCGCCTGTGAGAAGACATACCCACAGCGACTACAACTGTGCGCGTCAGCTCGTAATACCTTACGACAACTCAAGCAGCGCTTGGTATCCATTCCCACTCCTCAGGCTGTTTGCTGATCTATCAATTGGGTGTGATAATGCAGATGAACAAAATAATCCGGTGATCTACTGATATATGCTGATACATTAATACACATCTTAAGATAGTTTGCAAGAGGGAATATGGACGTTTTTGCGTAAGAGATGGAGATGCTACCCAGGAAACACCTGGATTGTGAAGTTCGGAGTATCTCCTGCCACGCTCACTGTAACGGTTCCTACATAGTGGACACTGTTGGCATCTGTACCGCTAGCGGTGATGGTATAGGTCCCAAGCGGAACGCCTGAAATGCCATAATTGCCTGATCCATCAGCAGTGGCATTCAGCGTGGTACTCCCACCGGTCAAGGTCAGGGTGGCTCCGGGCAACGCTTGCGGCGGGGTCGTACATGTCGGAGAAGTCGAACCCGGGCATGCAAAGACGGTTCCGCTGACCATAAAACCTGTCACCGTCAAGGTCACACTCACTTGTCCGCTTCCTGACACGGACGCGCCAGTACTGTCAGTCGCAGCGATCGTGATTGTGCCAGTATAGGTGCCAGGGAGCAACGTCGCAGCAGTGACACTCACCCCTAAGATGCTCCCACTGCCGCTGTCTGTCCCAGATGTTGCTGCAAGCACGAGCCAAGCGCTGCTAGCCGACGCCGTCCACGTGACCGGGCGCGCACAGGTGCCTGTCTCCTTCAAGATGACCGTTTGCGTCGTAGCCGTGGACTGGCCCTGTGATACTGAGAATGCCAGGCTTGCAGATGAGGGAGGCGACAGCACACAGGGTGGCAGGACTGTCACCGTCACTGAGAATGTTTGGGGACTTCCCTGCACGGTGGCACCGCTGGCATCACTGGCCGCAATGGTCACCTTCGAGGTATACGTCCCTGTATTCAGTCCTGCAAGGTTGGCTGTAACCGCGATACTCCCAGATTGACCGCTGCCCTGAATGGTACCAGTAGTCGAGGTAAGTTTCAGCCAATGAGCGGTGGGACTGACCTTCCACGTCACCGGCCAGACACAATTGCCCGTTCCGGTGAACATGACGGTCTGTGAGGGTGGATTGGATGATGCTGCCTGCACCGCGCTGAAGGAAAGGGCACTCGAAGATGGTGGGGACAGGGTGCAGGGAGGCTGCACCACCAGGGTCACCGTAATGGTCTGCGGACTGCCCGGAGCATTGTTGCCTTGGACGTCCATGCCGTTGAGGGCGACTTGCCCAACATAGCTGCCAGGAGTCAATTGCGCCGTATCAACGTTGATCGTGACCTGCCCGCTTTGTCCTGGGGCAATGCTGCCACCCGATGGCGAGGCACCCAGCCAGCTATAGAGGCGCTGGGGCGTGGCACTGGCATTCCACTTGAGGGAACTTTTGCCATTATTGGTAATCGTCACCACCTGGCCAGTGGGACTGGGCTGGCCCTGCGTATTGCTAAAATTGAGGCTCAGTGGCGAGGCACCCATGATTGGGGCCGACAATGAGGGGGGAGCCTGCACCGTGAGCTGCACCATCACGGTGAGCGTACTCTGCCCGCTGACCAACGAGAGATCTCCATAATACGTTTTCGGTGGCAGAGTGGCAGCATTGACGCTCACTGAGACGACCGAGGTGGCGGTGCCTTTCAACTGCCCACTGCCAGGAGTGATGCTCAGCCAGGGTGCTGTGGAGGTGCTCGTCCAGGGGAGTGGCGTGCCCGCACAACTGGCGGTGGCATTCAAGCTCAAGGTCTGATTGGCCAGCGTATTTTGCCCTTGTACCACGGTAAAGGCCAGCGAGCCGGTACTGGTGATCAGGCCACAGTGCGGTTGCACCCGCAGCGAGACGTTGACCATTTGCGCACCGTCAATGGCTCCGATGCCCGTAAACTTGAGTATGGCGAGATACGTCCCAGGCAGCAGGCACTGGCTCTGTACAATGACGTTGAGCGTACTGGTTGCGCCAGGAGCGACGATTCCAGTCGTGGGCGTGGCACGCAACCAGGGGCAGCTCAACCCTTGCATCTGCGCCAGGGACCAACTCAAGGGGTGCGACCCAGGATTGGTGATCGTCACGGCTTGCACACGCTCCTGAGCGTCCCCATCGGTGGTCGTAAAGGAGAGCAAGGCAGGCGACACGGCCAGCACCGGCCCAGCATTGGGAGGCAACGGGCGAACGGTCATGTCGACTTCGATCTGCTGTGGGACCCCAACATTGGTTAAGATCGTGAGGCGCCCACGGTAATCTCCCGCGTTGAGACCCACCCGCTGCACCGCTAGCGAGATGGTTTGCTGCTGGCTGAAGATGCCCTGGCTCGGTGAGACCAGTAGCCATGGTTGGTTGCTGCTGGCTGACCAGGTGATGGAGCCACCTCCACCATTCTCTAAGGTGAACGGGCGAATTGTATTGGCGCCTACCACGTCGGCTCCCATAGTGATTGGCCTGGTATCGAGGAGCAGGTGCGGCGGGGGTGTCGGACCTTGTCCGATGATTTGTAGGGTCGCACTGGCGGTATTGCGCGTAGTCACATCTTCCGCAACAATCAGGTGGAAGCCCGCTCCCCAATTGATATCGATCACCAAGGAGACGGCAGCTGTGCCCTGGGCATCAGTCGTGACACTCGAGCCGCCATTGATCAAGATCGGCTCCTGGATATCATGAGTCAAGGCCACACGTGTCAAGGGAGAAAAATGCTTGAGCATTAACGTCATTGTATCGCCGACTTTTGCGGTATTGGAGGAAAGCGTCAGGGTTGGAGTTGGAAGGCCACCCTGTACACCATTGGCGTAGTGAGGATGATTTAAGGCGACATTGAGCAAAATGCCATCTACCGCCAGAGCGATCAGAGCAAAGATAGCAAGTGCGATAAAGGCGATACGTATACGAGAAGAATGACGACGGGCAAATGAAATAGGAAACTGAGCAGTCGGCATACCATCCGCCATAGCACGACGCATATCTTCTTCCTCAATACTCGCTGCTTCAGCGCTGGTGGGAATATGGCGTGAGATGAGAGGGTCGGTACGATTGGCCCAGATATCGCCTTCTTTATCTTCGGTCTCCGTATCGAGCCATGGCCAGTAATCAGGTAAATCGGAACCAGAATTCACATGAGCAGGCGATTTACCACTGGCTACCTGCCACTTAAGGTCATCTTTGGACGCTGGTTCGCTTTCAACTGCATTTGAAATTTTTGGTAGAGGCGTGCTCTCCCGACGAATATCGGCTGAAATATCAACTATAGGCGCCAGGCGTGAAACGCGAGAGTAAAGACGAGCTTTGCGATCAATTTTGCCCTGATCTTCCTCCTGCTCGATGAGATGGGCGGCTTCATTGAGCCTGTTAACGGCCTGTTCTACAAGATCAGGGCGGGCTGTTAAGGCAGGCGGTTGGGGTATCGGGTTAACCCTGTTGCTTGGTAAAGGACTGGTAATACGCTCAAGCGGATCACCTTGTACGCCTGTATGTTCAGATAAGGTGGGAGTATCAGCATTTGTGGATTCTGCTGATAACGACGCCTGTTGCGAGGCATAGAAAGACGGCCTCTGCTGTAGTTGGTTTCGTAACAACGACCTGCACTCATCACAAAATACAGCAGTGGGTTCACAAAGCTTGCTACAACGCAAACACTGACTCATATCTTCACTCTACTCACCTGCCACGCGATGCTCTTGCCCACACCTCTAATAACCATATGCTTTCAAGAACTGTCAAACTTGGCTTCGCTTTGAAACTTCGGAAAGTTCGATTTGGCAGCGTTCTTGTACTAGTAAAACGTTGATACTACTCAATTTGTCACATCAAGCAAGCAGAGAAGCAAATAGATGTTACAACACATCAAAGTATTTCTCTTTCTTCCTTTCTGAGAACATAACCAAAGGTTATCCACAAGTTATCCACCACTTTGTAAAAAATTGGTGGATAACACCCTTCTCTCAAAGCACTAAATAATGTTATAATCCCAGTGGGGAGAAGTGGGGGGTTGTGGTGAATTTGCTTGTGAAGTGGAGAATGCTGGCCTGTAGGGGAGGCTGCCGGTGTATGAGTAAGCAAGTGTAAAGTAAGAAGTGCTAGCTCGTGCAGAATGCGGGAGAACATTCTGCATACACCCAAGGCCGGGGAGCAGGTCAGGGGCATAGTAGTTAAAGGTCCTGATAGACATGTTTCTTGGCCAATTCGATCATACAATCGATACGAAAGGACGAATGGCTGTGCCCGCGAAATTTCGCGGGCACCTGGAGAAGGGCGCAATCATTAGCAAAGGCAAGGGAAGATGTTTGTCAGTGTATACGATGCAACGTTGGGAAGAGAAGTCTGCAGAGTTGGTAGCAGGGAAAACAAGCGATACATTGCGTGAAATCGAACGGCGCATTTATGCAAGCGCAAGCGAGGTAGAACTGGATGGGCAAGGGCGGCTGGTAATTCCTGCTAAGCTTCGCGCCTATGCAGAGCTGGGCAGTGAAGTAACTGTTGCAGGTGTGCGAGATCACATCGAGATATGGGATCGAGCTGTCTGGCAAGAATACGAGGCGAAACTCGAACAAGACGGAGAGGAAAATCCCTTTTAGGAATATATGCAAACAGAGCACATCCCAGTTCTGCTGGAAGAAGTGCTGAAGTTTCTTCAGCCAAGAGCTGGCGGTCATTATGTAGATGGGACGTTAGGGGGAGGAGGTCACGCTGAAGCTATACTTGAGCAATCTGCTCCAGGTGGGAAGGTGCTGGGAATTGATAGCGATGCGCAAGCCCTGGCGAGAGTGGAAAGGCGTCTGGATAGAGCAGTAGAAGATGGACGATTAGTGCTGGTACACGGGAACTTCGCTGAACTGGCCCGTATCGTAGACGAGGCCGGTTTTGTGTCTTCCGTAGATGGCTTATTGTTAGACCTGGGTTTCTCATCTTATCAGATGGATGATCCAGAGCGGGGATTATCCTTCAGCGTGGATGGGCCACTAGATATGCGGCTCGACCAGTCGCAGGAGTTAACTGCAGCTGATCTGATAAATAGCGCAAGCGAACAGGAACTGGCGGATATCTTCTGGCGTTATGGTGAGGAGACACGCTCACGCCAGATTGCATGGCGAATACTACGGGAAAGAGCAAGCGGGACAATCACAAGGACATCGCAATTAGCGCGACTGGCGGAGATGGGAGTGCCTTATAGGCCTGGAATGATTCATCCGGCGACACGGGTGTTTCAAGCCCTGCGGATAGCGGTAAATTCAGAACTGGAGCGCCTGGAAGAAGCGCTCCCTCAAATAGTGGAAGTGTTACGTAAAGGGAAGAAAGATAAAACTGGAGGGGATGGAGGAAGAATGGTAATTATCTCTTTTCATTCGTTAGAGGATCGGCTAGTGAAGGTGTTTATGCGGCGTGAGGCAATGGATTGTATCTGTCCACCTGGCATACCTGTATGTGTGTGTAATCACAAAGCAACTTTGCGAGTGCTTACGCCAAAACCAGTAGCACCGACGAAGCAAGAGGTTCTAGATAACCCTCGCGCTCGCAGCGCCAAACTGCGGGCCGCTGAAATAGTTGTAAGCTCGTAGTGCGTGACATGTCTCGAAGCCGATGGCAGACATCGGAACAACTAATGTCAAGGCGACGATTGACGAGGGCTGATAGTGATGCCTGCTGTAGCCTCTCGCATATACGTCGGATTGGTCAATCGACCATAACCGTTGCCTCTAGAATGCGAAGGAACGTAGATGATATTTCGCAACAAAGATCAAAATGGCGGGAAAAAGCACTCAGCAGGCCAGGATGTACCGAAACAACCTATTCTGGCTGCCAAACGACGCCGACAACTTCATCCGTTTTTTTTTCGCATGGGGCCGGTAACCTTAAGCATTTGTAGTGTGCTATTAATCGGCTTGATGGCTGTACTCTATCTCTCACAATTGAGTCAAGCGGTGACCGCGAACCAGGAAATTCAGCAGCTTCATAAGCAACAGGCAATACTGCAACGCGAGAACCAGGAACTGCTGTACACCATCGCTCAAGAGGAGTCGCCTACTTATATTGCCGAGCATGCAACATCCCTGGGCCTAGTCCCTGCTGATCCAAAAACCGTGACTGTACTAGTTGTACCACGCCTTTTACCCATTGAGATTGGGCATAGCAAATAAATATTACAGGAGGAACGTCTATTAGCCAGCAACCATGAGAGAAAGGAGGCAAGACGATGAACGCACAACTGCGACGGGCGCGCAAGCGGCAGATGTTCATTTTCTTGCTGGTCTGCCTTGGAATTATTATATTGCTGGCAAGGCTGTATTACTGGCAGGTACTCCAATCACAAAGTGGATACAAACTAGCGCAACGCGCTAGCATTGAGCACATTCAAAACTTAATATTAGATGCGCCACGCGGGCTAATCTACGACAGCCAGGGGAAGCTCCTGGCGACGAATGTTGTACGCGACGATGTTTACGTCGAGCCACTGCAGTTCACGTTAGATCACCCCGATAGCGCACAAAACGACCTGGAGGCATTAATCACAACCTTACACCGGGTGCTCCCAAAGATTTCGCTAGAAAAATTGCAGCAGGCTTTTGCCAGTGGACAATATACAGCACGTATCGCAGTTGGTATTGACCCATCCCAGAGCGAGCAACTGCGTAAGTTGCAACTGCAAGATGTATTTCTGGAACCGCGAACGTGGCGTATTTATCCAGGTGGAATTTTAGCAGCGCAAATCCTGGGATTTGTGACACAGAATGATACCAATAATCATGGCATCTATGGGATTGAGGGGCAGTATGATGCACTGCTGGAGGGCAAGCCTGGGAGCTTCACAGCAGAAAAGGACTTGCAAGGCACCCCATTGGATGTGGGATCGACCAACGAGCAACCTCCCATCAGAGGAGCAAATCTGACGCTAACTATCAATAATACAGTTGAGTATATGGTTCAGAGAGCGCTGACGGATATGGTAAAGCAGTTGCAGGCAGAGAGCGGCACGGTGGTGGTGATCAATGCCCATACAGGTGCAGTAGTGGCTATGGCTGGTGAACCAACATTCGATCCTAATCATTATGGTCAGTATGCTATTCAACAGGGGTGCCGGGGAAACGAAGAGGTGTACTTCAGCCCAGCGCTGTACTGCGCCTACGAGCCTGGATCAACGATGAAGATGGTCACAATGGCGGCGGCACTCGATCAAGGGCTGATAACCCCGGATACGACGCTCAATGATCCTGGCTGTATGACGTTTACTGATGCACCAATGGTTTGCAATTGGCAGCTTAAGGCATACGGTACCGAGTCAATGACACAGGTATTGATACACTCTGCCAACGTAGGAGCTGCATATGTAGCACACGATATTCTCGGGGCTGATCGGTACTATCCTTACCTGGCACGATTCGGTTTTGGCCAGCGTACCGGCATAGATGGACCTGAGGAGGCCGGAGTTTATCTTTCGCCAAATGATCAGAACTGGACGATTAGCGATCTGACACGCCAGGCATTCGGACAAAGCATCCTGGCAACGCCCATACAAGTCGCAATGGCCTACGAAGCGATTGCGAACGGCGGTGTGATGATGTATCCCTACCTGGTAGCTGAAATAAATAACAACGGCCAGGTAGTGAAGACTCTCCCGAGAGTAGAACGACGCGTGATCAGCGCACACACGGCGCAGTTATTAACGGAGATGCTGACCCAGGCAGCGCTACTCGGTTCAGCAAAGCTGGCACAGGTTCCCGGATATAGTGTTGCAGCCAAAACTGGAACAGCGACAACGCAGGGCATTCCTGCCAATCAAACCGAGGCTTCGGTGGCAGGTTTTATTCCTGCCTCGAATCCACAGTTTGTGATTCTGGTGAAATTAGATCGACCTAAAAATGCGATTTATGGCAGTACAGCGGCAGCTCCACTCTGGAAGACGATCGCACAACAATTGATGTGGTATTATGCGATTCCGCCAGACCTGACACAATAGGTATTAGTAAAATGGATAGGAGCCTTGAAAAAGCTTCTACGTTACAAGAACAATTGTACTAGAAAATTTGTTCTATGTCAAGCCTAAAGGCCGCTGATTTTTATCGGAGCCGATAATGAAGTTTCAGTAATGAATCGGGATAGTGGATAATCCACCGAAGGTCAATAAATCGGCACCTAAGGGCTGGTAATTAGCAAAGAGCGCGAGAACTTATGAGACGCGAGACCCGACAACCAAATAAGGAGGGACAGCAGAGAAGGCGTATACACGATCGAGCAGGCTCATACATGCGCTCTCCAGCGTTGGAATCTGCAGAGGAAAGGCGGGGTGCAGTATCTCAGAGAGCAAATTTGCGTAGGCGCGTTTCATCGAGAGTCTATATACGCTATGCCGCTAATGAAATACTGGTCAATCCAGGTATGCAACACAAGCGACTTCCTCGCATTGATACAAAGCGCCTGGCGTCTGATCCTGGTAGGTTCGAGAGCGATATCAAGCAACAACACACGGGTCTGACAGCAGACTGGCGTATGCAACCAGGACAAATGCTATCTCGTCATGGTTCGGACGATCAACCACAACGCGAGCGCCAGGGAAAAACAGTACAAGGGCCGAAACAGCGGGCAGCAACAGTCCAGGCCATTACTGAGGAGGAGCAGGAGAAACTTGACACCCTGGAAATGCGCCTCCCACGTGTCGCGGGGAAGCTTGATGCCTGGTTATTGATTATCGTTCTGACTCTGTTATGTATCGGCATCATCATGGTCTACAGCGCAAGTGCTTTTCAGGCGGCACGTTACCAGAGTGACGCTTCGTACTACTTACAGCGTGAACTGACGTGGACGATCCTGGGTCTGGTGGCAATGCTGCTGACGTTGCGTGTGGACTATCGCCAATGGCGGCGTTTCTCGCTGGTTGGGATGCTGATTAGCCTGCCATTACTGGTGATTGTACTGAAGTTTGGCGTGAATGTGTACGGAGCTTCGCGCTGGTTAGCCCTCGGTTCGTTTTTCTCGTTTGAGCCGAGCGAACTAACCAAGCTGGTGCTGGCACTCTACATTGCTGACTGGCTGGCACGTAAAGGGAACCAGGTGGGCACATTTCTTTATGGTCTGGCTCCATTCGTTATCCTGGTTGGGATTGTCCTGGGACTGGTGCTGTTGGAGAACGATTTAGGAACGGCAATCATCATTGCTGGATTTGCAACGGCAATGTTCTTTACGGCTGGAGCTAATATGGCGCAATTTTTACTGGCGATGGCCTGCGCCGCTTTGATTTTCTTGAAAGAGGCGTTCAGTAGTTACCGTTTTTACCGCATAGCAGGTTTTATCGATCCGTTTAAGGATATTACAGGGATTAACCTGCAACTATACCAGGCATTGCTGGCATTGGGCTCTGGAGGATGGTTTGGCTTAGGGTTAGGAGCTAGCCGTCAGAAGACAGGCTATCTACCATTCCCTTACACCGACTCGATCTTTCCAATCATTGGCGAAGAACTAGGCTTTATTGGCAGCGCCTTCATCATAATACTTTTTTTGTTTTTAGCTTTTCGGGGATTCAGGCTCGCCAGGCGAACCCCTGACCTGTATGGAGCATTGCTGGCCACTGGTATTACAACATGGCTGGTTTTGCAGGCCATGATCAACATAGGAGCGAATACTGGAACGATTCCCTACACGGGAGTGCCGTTGCCATTTATCAGCTTTGGAGGATCGTCGCTTGTCGTTTCGCTGGCTGCTGTTGGCGTGTTGCTTAACATATCGCGCTATATTCAGGAGCCGGAAACACCTGCCTTATCATTGCGAAAAAAGCGTGTAGGGATGAGATATATCACGGTTACGCAGTAGTCCTATCATTCCTCCTAAGCGATAAGATAGGCTCGAAGCAACGTTGGAGGAATGAATATCAATACTTACGAATGAATACATCGAGAATTGTATGCGAGTGCTTGTATCAGGCGGAGGGAGCGGGGGCCATATATATCCGGCCCTGGCAATAGCGACGCAATTGCGTGAAGAGTACCAGGCCGAAATATTGTTTCTTGGAAGCGATGATGGGCTGGAAACAGAGATAGTGCCTGCGGCGGGTTTTCGCTTAGCTACGATCAAAGCTGGCAAGTTGCGTAGATACGTCTCATGGCAAACTATTACAGATGTTTTGCGGGTACCCGTGGGCATGATACAGGCAATGAACATCGTAGGTAAGTTTGGTCCGAGAGTAGCTTTTACGAGTGGAGGATATGTAGCAGTTCCGGCAGGATTGGCCGCGCGTTTCAATCGTGTGCCGCTACTGATGCACCAGCAAGATGTGCCGCCGAACCTGTCGAACAGACTTGTAGCGCCACTAGCAACGCGCATCTCGGTAGCATTTGCTGACTCACTGGCCTACTTTCCAGCACGTAAGACATTGCAAACAGGCAATCCGATACGTCAAGCTATACTGGATGTACGTCAGAAGTCACCACAGGAGGCGCGTCAAACACTGGGGTTTGAAGTACACAAGCCATTGTTGCTCATCACAGGTGGTAGCCAGGGTGCAAGGCATTTGAACCAAGTAGTAAGTGAAGCATTGCCGGATCTGTTGGCTCACTGTCAGGTGCTACAGATAAGCGGCAAAGAGTTGTACAACGAAACTTGCGAGTTATCAAATAGTGTATTAGCCGACCTCGATGAGGCACTGAGGAGGAATTACCGACTGGTAGCGTATCTGAATGAAGAAATGCCGCTAGCATTACAGGCAGTAGACCTGGTGATCTGCCGTTCGGGAGCATCAACCTTGAGCGAACTGGCAGTTCTAGGAAAGCCAAGTATTTTGGTACCGTTACCACCAGCCATAGGTAGTTCTCCACAAGAGGCAAACGCGGAGATGTTCAAGCGTAAGGCAGCAGCTGAGGTGATTAAGGATAGTGACCTGAAGCCGCAGGTACTTGTAGCACAAGTGAAACGCAGTCTGTCATCTTCTACATTTTTAGAAGCAATGGCAAAAGCGGCAAGATCACTTGCGAAGCCACAAGCGACGCAGGAGATGGCAGCGGAAATAGTAAAAATTGCGCGATGAATGAACTCAGAATTGAACAGTTGAAAAATGCACGGCTGCATTTTATGGGTATTGGCGGCCAGGGCATATCAGCAGTGGCACAAATGGCGCTTCAGGAGGGTGCCAGGATCAGCGGATGTGATCAAGCTACATCGGCTACAACGAGTATGCTGATGCAAAAAGGCATAGCGATAGAGATTGGTCATAGCCCCGAGCACCTGGTAAATGCTGATGCCTTGATCTACGTACCTGCAGTTGTGGCCTTCAATCCCACTAATCCTGAACTGGCCGCAGCTCAGGCAAGTGGAAAGCTGGTCATGACGTGGCAAGAGATGCTGGGCACATGGATGCAGGGGAAGTGCGTTCTTTCAGTCAGCGGGGTTCATGGCAAAGGCACTACAACAGCGATGCTTGCATTAATGCTTGTGAATGCTGGGCTTGACCCCACATGTGAAATAGGTGCAATTGTCCCAAGCCTTGGCGTCAATTATCGGATAGGGAAAAGCCAGTACTTTGTCAATGAAGCCGATGAGTTCAATAACAATTTCTGGCATTATCACCCGAGACTGGCGATTGTAACATCGATCGAGTTTGAGCATCCAGAATTTTTCGCAGACTACGCGGCCTTTCTGGAAGCCTTTGAGCATTTTATACGTGGCATGGATATGCACAGTGATTGGCCTTTCCCGCCTACGCTTGTCCTGAATGCTGACAGTCAGGGCTGCCTGGAATTGCGCGAGCGACTTGGTGATTGGTCGGGACGCACCCTAACGTATGCAGTTGAAGGACTTTCGCAGACAGAAGTGGCAAAAACTCGACCAGCCTATATTGCTTATGATGTAAAGCTTGAAGGCGAGACAAGCTTCCGTATCAGATCACAGGTACACGGGGAGAAAGCGTTTCCAACGAATAAGGTTATCCATTTGCAGCTACCAGGCATACACAACATCCAGAATGCTCTGGGTGCTTTGACTGCTGCACACATCATCGGGATAGATGATGAAGTGAGCATCAGCACACTGGAAAACTTTGGCGGCATTGGAAGACGCTTCGAGATTCGTCATCAAGGGCTGCTAGAGATCAATGGAGTGACACAGGATGTCATCTTGATTGATGACTACGCGCACCATCCAACAGCGATTATAGCTACCCTGGAGGCGGCTCGCAAGCGATATCCCAGACGGCGGATTATTGCGGTCTATCAACCGCACATGTACAGCCGTACAAAGACATTTTTCGAGCAGTTTAAAACGGCGTTTGACAGCGCAGATGTGGTGGTTATCGCCGATATCTTTCCAGGACGTGAACACGATACTGGCACTGTACATGCGCGTGAACTCGTTGAAGCTCTGGTTGGGCGCGGGCATGATACATCCGGACACAACATGCCGCAGGTAATGTACGGTGGTAATGTGCAAGACACAGCAAAGTTGTTGCGCAACACACTGCATTCCGGTGACCTGGCCATCATTATGGGAGCAGGTGACATCTATATCGTAACCGAGAAGTTGTTGCATGAAAAATAGGAAACCATTATGACATTCGATGCTGAGACAATCTACAGAGAACTAGAACCACATTTCAAGCGGCGCGTACGCTTGAATGAACCAATGGCACGTCATAGTACCTTCGGCGTAGGAGGTCCCGCGGATGTATGGGTTTCACTCGACACGTCAAGGGAGCTCATTGATCTGGTGCGTCTGTGCATCGAGCGGCAGTGGCCTCTGCTGCTGGTGGGCAACGGCACAAATACACTCTTTGCTGATGCGGGCCTGCGGGGTATTGTTGCGCGCATTACCCTCAACACCTATACCATTGAAGAGCATGTAGATGGCACAGCGCTTCTGGTGGCAGAAGCAGGCGTGAGTTGGCCACGCCTCTTGAACGAACTCGCAGATCTTGGCTGGGGTGGATTGGAATTCGGACCAGGGATACCCGGAACATTGGGCGGAGGTGTCATCTCCAATGCGGGAGCGCATAATAGCGAACTTGGTGACGTACTGGAATGGATCGAGGTATTGGATGCACGGAGCGCATCAGGATCACAAAATGGTATATCGGTCCCAATCATACGACGCTACCTGCATGACGAAATTGATTTGAGTTACCGGCATAGCCGTTTCCGTAAAGAGCGTCGTATCAACTTCGATGCGCGGGGATATCCAATTGTCCCTCCACGAGGGCTGATTGAGCCGAGTGAAATCATCTTGCAGTTAGGGATTCGTCTCCAGCATGAAGATCCTGAGAAGTTACACACAACCATTGAAGAGTACAAGCAGCACCGCAAGAAGACACAGCCGCCTCAGCAGAGCGCAGGCTCAGTCTTCAAAAATCCGCCTGGTGATTATGCCGGGCGATTGATTGACCAGGCAGGGTTGAAAGGGACAACTCACGGTAAGGCTCAAATCTCTAAGCGTCACGCCAACTTCATTGTCAACTTAGGAGGAGCAAGCGCAGCAGATGTGGTGGCTCTGATTGTAGAAGCTCGCAACCGTGTACATGAGCGGTTTGGGGTAGACCTGGAGTTAGAGGTCGAGTTGCGAGGCGAATGGGGGAAATCATGACCGAGAACAAGAAGCCAAAAGAGCAAATTGCTTTCGATTATAGAGGGCGAATATCCTCTCATCCTACCATCCTGGACAGAGAGCCAGGTAGAAAAGACAGGTTGAGTAGGGAAGAGCAAACTTCAGCCCAAATCAATTCAAACACACGCAAACGGGTTGTCACAACGCCGAAGGAGATTGTGGAGCCAACACACTGGGCTAATCGACAAGCACACCAGCGCCGCTCCCTCGCAGAACCGCGTACCAGAAACAGATTTGTGAAGCGTACACTTGCTCATACTGGAATACCTGCCTCTGAGGGACAAGTGCGACTCATCCGGCCCTTACCCCGGCACTCTCAGGCAACGCATGTGCCGGTACGCAGTGGCCGACAGAATGCACGGGGGGGAAGTTTCTGGCGGCGAATTCTGACTATCTTTGCTCTATTGGTGATCGGCATCGGGGGGGGAAGTTTCGCTCTCAGCAGTACAAACTTTCGTGTACAGCAGATCGATATTATGGGAACCCAAAACCAAAGGCTGGTAGAGAGCATTCAGCATATGGGTATGCAGGGACAGAACATTTTTCTACTGGATGTGGGAGACCTGACCACACGTATTGAGGCGTTACCGATGGTAGATTCTGCAAATCTGTCAAAGCAGTTGCCGAACCTGGTGATCGTAAATGTAGTGGAGAGAACGCCTGTATTACTCTGGCAGACACAGCAAGGGATCTTTAGTGTGGATCGCAAAGGAGTGGTCATAGGGCCTGCCAGTGACATCACAGGCACAGATCATTTGATGACAGTTGTAGATGCGCGTGAAGGAGCAGCACAGCAGGTACATCCTGGAGCTTTGTTGAACGCAGCGGATATCGCATTTGCAATGCAGGCATTTACACACTTGCAGCAAGTGCCCGGAGTTCCCTCGTTTACACTGCGCTACGATGTTGTGTCCAGGGAAGGTGGGCAAGGGTCATTTATCGTTGTGAGCTCAGCAGGCTGGTTAGCATACCTGGGGGGGGCGGATGATACTAATCCATTGGATAATCGACTGATCGAACTCCAACAGATTCTTAACCTGGCGCAGCAAAAACAGCTCAATCTGGCAACAATTGATCTGCGCTTCGGCTTGCGTCCCGTCTTTACATTGAAGGCTTAAGGGTCATGTTAAATGTAGTAATGTAGTTTGTAGTGCGTGTGCATCACAAGGGTGCTCAGACAACCGCCCAAGGGAGCGTGTATCGTGCAAGAGCGGGTGATCGTCGGTATCGACGTCGGAACAACAAAAATTTGCGTTCTTGTCGGGGAATTTGATCGCGACGGGAAGCTGAATATTGTTGGCGTTGGCACCTGCCCTTCACAGGGTTTGCGCCGCGGGGTGGTGGTGAACATCGAGGAAACAGTCACTTCCATTGCAGCGGCCCTAGATCGTGCAGAACGCCTTTCAGGAAAAAACATTACTACCGCATACGTTGGGATCGCGGGTAGTCACATTGATTCTGAAAATAGTAAGGGATTTGTAGCCATCTCACCCAGCCATCGAGACATTATACAGAATGACATTAGCCGCGCTATTGAGGTCGCGCGTGCCATTGTGATCCCCACGAACCGCGAGGTAATTCACGTTATCCCGCGTGGCTATGTTGTAGATGGACAAGAAGGCATCAAGAACCCGATCGGCATGTCCGGTTTCCGGTTAGAAGTAGAGACACACATCATTACCGGTGCAGTGTCATCTATTCACAACTTAATTAAATGTGTACACAAGGCGCGTGTAGAAATCGAAGACCTCGTACTAGAGCCACTAGCCTCGAGTGAGGCAGTGCTGGCAGAAGGGGAAACCGATCTTGGTGTGGCACTGGTTGACATTGGTGGGGGTACCACTGACGTAGCAGTCTTTACCGATGGAGCAATCTGGCATACAGTGGTGTTGCCAGTTGGGGGGAATCTGATTACCAGCGACATTGCTATCGGCTTGCGCCTGCCATTTGGTGTAGCAGAGGAACTGAAAGTAACCTATGGGCATTGTGATCCTGCAACTATCGCAGATGACGATATGATCGATCTGTCACATTATATGCCAGATTGTAATGACTTGGTGCCTCGCAAGCTGCTTGCCGAAATCATCCAGGCGCGTGTGGAAGAGCTATTTGAGATGGTACACGAGGAGATCAAGAAATCCGGTTTTGACGGGTTATTGCCAGCCGGGCTGGTAGTGACAGGAGGTGGGGCTGAGCTGCCAGGAATTCTAGACACCGCAGGACAGATTCTCGATTTGCCTGCGCGTCTTGGTTCACCACTAGGTTTGCATGGACTTGCCGATTCAATCAGTCGTCCAGCCTATGCTACCTCAGTCGGTCTATTGCTGTGGGGTTTACGCCACACATCATTTCTGACAGAAGAGGAAGAACAAGAGGAGATGGGGACAGGGGATATGATATCTCGTTTAGGACGCTGGTTACGCGCGTTCGTTCCATAATATTGATTGTAGGGGGCGAGGAATTGCCCCCGCCAGGATTGCCATCGTCTGTTTGTTTGTCTGGTACAGTGGCCTGTACTAAACAACAAACACGAAAGGGGGCCAAAATGCTACCAATGGGAAATCATCAAATTGAGGGCTTCGCCCAAATCCGTGTTATCGGTGTAGGAGGAGGAGGCAGCAACGCAGTCAACCGTATGATTCAGGCCAACATGATGGGCATCGAGTTCATCGCCGTGAATACTGATGCCCAGGCCTTGCTGCTGGCAGACACGCCACACCGTATCCGCATCGGTGACAAGCTCACGCGTGGCCTGGGCGCCGGTGGTAACCCGAGCGTTGGGGCAAAGGCTGCAGAGGAGAACGCCGAAGACCTGTATGAGGCATTGAAAGGCTCCGATATGGTCTTCATCACAGCAGGTATGGGAGGTGGAACTGGGACAGGCGCAAGCCCCATTGTAGCACAGATTGCACGTGAGCTAGGAGCCTTGACTGTCGGCGTAGTCACGAAGCCTTTCGCTTTCGAGGGGAACAAGCGCCGTTCTGCGGCCGAAGAGGGTATCGCTAATCTCAAGCAACATGTCGATACGCTTATCACCGTACCGAACGATCGGCTCTTGCAGGTGGCTGACAAGAAAATGCCGTTGAAAGAGGCTTTCCGCCTGGCAGATGACGTACTGCGCCAGGGTATTCAAGGCATTAGTGATTTGATTACAGTACCAGGGCTGATCAACCTGGACTTCGCTGACGTGAAAACCATCATGTCGGCGGCTGGCTCAGCATTGATGGCAATTGGCGAGGCAAACGGCGAATCTCGCGCCATAGATGCAGCGCACATGGCGATTGCCAGCCCCTTACTAGATATCGATATCAATGGTGCTCGCGGCGTATTGTTCAATATCACTGGTGGTCTTGACCTGACTTTGTACGAGGTAAATGAAGCGGCTGATATCATCAGCAAGGCCGCGCATCCAGAAGCGAATATTATCTTTGGTGCAGTACAGGACCCTGCATATGATGGAAAAGTCAAAATCACTGTGATTGCTACAGGGTTTGATGGACAAACACACCTGTCAAGATCACCACAAGGCCGTATGGAATACAATCGAAGCATGTTCTACCAAGTTGCATCGTCCAGCAATGGCAATACTTCAATGCGCCAGCCACAGCAAAGCGTTCCCAATGGGTATAGCTCGTTACCTGTGTCACCAACGCCAGCCATGAATATCGCGAAGCATCCCACGGGGCCTCTACAGCCTACAGGGCGTCCTATGCAGCCGATGCCAATGCCTGTAAAGCAGGAACAGATGCGGTCACCCGTTGGTGTGGGACATACTGATGTACGTGAGGACGATTATGACCAGAATAACGAATCTGGCGATGTGCTTGAGCCATATATTGAACGCACACGTCTGCCTGTGCCAGAGCCAGAGGCACAGCCATCACAGCGTCCGGCGGCTGATTCGCGTCAACAGCGCCCAATCCGGCGTATGGACCCGAAGGCCCTCGATCTTCCCAGAGGCAATCGTAACACTCCTCCTGGCGATGTAATCGATATTCCAGCGTTTCTACGGAAGCGATAAGCAAAGACAACGAAACAAGGAGACTCACCTGACGGCATGCCGTCAGGTGAGTCTCCTTGTTTCGTTACATTATTTTAAATTCGGCCTATCCTATTGGAAGTCCTGCCCAGGTTGCCTGGGATGTCCTTATCTAAGCCTATATGATTGATCACGACACGAGCGCCAGGAATGCCGGTAATCTCCCGCTCCAACATGTATTTCATTTCAGGATTCGGGACCTCACCATACAGGCTAACGATATAGTTTTCAACCAGCACCGACAGATTTTTTGCGCCCTCCAACTTGCCGGCAGCTTTCATGCTCTCGATGTGGGCATTGACTGTATTCAGAAGCTCATCCTCGGCAACAAGGAAGTTCATGACATCAATTACACCAGGCATCTTCCGTAGAGCGGCCTCAACTTCCTTCTTTTGCTCTTCCAGTTCTACCTTCCCATACAGCGAAAGTACAACGCCTTCGCGCTCAACAAATACCTTAACGGGGTGAGCGCTCCATGCTGTACTGGCAACGGTTACGGTTCTATCAACCACGTCTTCAGCATCCCGCAAAGCTTTCGCAGCCAGAGGTGTTGGCTTCCCTGTGATTGCAGCCTCGGCAAATGATGTTGAATACTCTCCAGTTTTGACTTCTTCCTCATGAGTAGCCATCGGATTTTCCAATGCCCAACCCATGATGCCAACGAATATAAAAATTGCGCCGACGAGAGTAATCCAGTAAACAGTGTTGATGAACAAAAAACCAACCATTGTGACAAGAATTGCCAGGCCTACAATAACTGGCCAGAGACTACCCTTGGGCAGGTGAATGTGGGCCTCTTCGCCTTCAGCATATTCTGCTTCCTGATCTGCCAGCGCAGGCGTCGTCAATTCGTCTTCAGTAAGACTTGTATTTTGAAGAGAAGTATCCATAAGTTCTCGCTTTCCTTCGAGGATGTTTATGATCTACCTGGACACTGTGAATACATCTATGACAGTTATCTTACTATAAGAATAACAGGTATAGGCCTCTCTTGCAAGCGCCTGGGCGAATTTTTACAGCAAACAGGGTTCAGCTTCTGCTCGACTTGAGGTATTAGAACGGCATAAGAAAAACCTTAGAAATTCGTTAGAATCTTGCACAATCTATTTTTCTCACTAGCAAAGTTGAGAGTTATGACGGCGTCGCTCATTTCATCCCATATACTAACTAACAAACTTCCACAAAAACACCCTTTCCAAAGAATATACAAAAGAGAACTTTTGTTCTATAATATGAATAATAAGTAATCCTGGCTCACCAGTAAAAACTGGCTAAGAAAGAGACATCATCAAATGCTCCGAGACGTAATAAAGGAGACCTGGGCTTTTCAAAATACTGCCCTGGAAGGACACGAAGAGGAACTCCCACAGCGATTTCAAATGGCATTTATGCAAGGGATTCATCAAGCACACAAGGAAATACTGCTAGAACTGCGCCAAACACTCGTGAAAATTGTACGTTTGCGCTTCCCCAATGTAGTTCGCCTGGCAAAAAAACAGACCGCTAACATTGAAGATTCGGCAATTTTGAGAGATGCGATTGTCAAGATGAGTATTGCTCAGACCGCTGAAGAGGCAGTCGTGTACTTGTTGGAAGTCGATGAAGACGAAGATGAAGAAGATTAAGAGAGATGTAGTTGCACCCTTTCTCTTTGCGACTTGTCTGAGCGCACGGCGCTAGACACGTTAGCGTCGTTGACAAGGCGGGTAGGTGCCAGGCTTTGCTAGAAGTCAACGAGGACGAAGCGGATTGATCCTATTCTCCCAGCAGAATCTTCAAATCAGCGGCCAACTGGCTGGAAGAGAAGCTGTTATCGAGCAAGACACGCTCACGTCCCTGCTTGTCGATCACATAAATAGCGGAAGAGTGGGAGACTGCTCCACTGCTGGTAGCTGCCTGAGCATCTACACTATATGAAGCCCACACAGGAGCTAGTTCATCGTGGGTACCAAGCAGGTAATAAAAGTAATCGCCCAGTTTATGAACTTTGGAAAAGTTTTGTGCAGTCGCTGCGGTATCGCCTTTCGGATCCATGCTAACAGCCAGAACTGCTACTTGTTGCGGATCTTTCCCGAGATTTTGCATAGTTGTATGCAGTTTTTCCGCTGTCAGAGGACACACATCAGGGCAATGAGTATAGAGGAAGGTCAGGACGACAGGTTTTCCTTTGAACTGTGCAAGCGATATTGAATTACCAAACTGGTTCTTCAGTTGAAAATCAGGGGCGGGTACACTGCCAAGATCGGTTCCTTGCAGGCCGGATTGGCTGTTAGCCGGGTTGGTGTTAGTAGCCCCACCTGTTTCATTGCGCAAACTGAAGACGGCTATAACTAGCACAACCAGCAACGCAAGGGTTATAACTGATAAACGAGAGGCTAAACGCCAGCTCATGGTCATTGTCTGTCCTTAGCGTACAACCCTATCTATTACCATAGCAGCAAAGATCAGGGCAAGGTAGCAGTTTGAGTACCAGAAGAGGGTACGCGCCCACTTCTTCGATTGATCACACAGCAAACGTATTGACATGTACAACAGGATACCACCAAGTACGAGGGCAACCAGCAGGTAAAAGAAGCCCATTGCACGCATTGCAAACAGAATCATTGTCACAGCCAGCAGTAATAGTGTGTAGAGAAATATCTGCTTGCGTGTTTCTCTTTCGCCCATAACCACCGGCATCATCGGGATACTGGCTTTCTCGTAATCTTTCTGAATCAGCAAAGATAAGGCCCAGAAATGTGGAGGTGTCCAGTAAAAGATGATGGCAAAAAGCCAGATAGCAGGTAATGTAACGGTATGCGTTACCGCCGCCCAACCAACCAGTACAGGAACCGCGCCAGCCGCTCCACCGATCACAATGTTTTGCGCGGAAGAGCGCTTGAGCCACATAGTGTACACAAATATGTAGAAAAGAATAGCTGAACACGCCAGTAACGCGCTGAGCAGATTGACAAATAGTGTGAGGATGATAAATGAGCCAATCCCTAGCACAATACCAAATACAAGGGCCTGGACGGGCTGTACTCTACCAGAAGGTAAAGAACGACGCTGTGTACGCCCCATGATCTGATCAATGTCACGATCGATATAACAGTTAATACAGTTTGCACTTCCAGCCGCCATGGCACCGCCCACTAAAGTCGCCACTACAAGGCCCAACGGGGGGAATCCCTGGGCAGCAATAGCCATTGCAGCAACCGTCGTACCAAGCAACAGTACAGTTACATGCGGTTTCATCAGGTCAATGTAGCTGGAAATTGCCTGTCTGATTGGGCCTGCTTCTTTCTCCTCTTCTACCAGTGCTTCCAACTCTGACCCTTGAGGCGCTGCTTGCAATTGACGCGCCGCCAGCACTGCCAATAGTACCAGACTACCCCATACAGCAGTGGCAAGCGCTAAATGCAAAGCAGCTACAAAGTCAGGTCTCATCAAGAGCACAACCAGGCCACCAACAATTGCCTGCACCACGAAAAGTATGCCAGCTATAAGCGCAACCCATGCCTGGCTAGACGCGACATTACGCCTGTGCCATGCCGATACCAGTGTCCAGATAAGCACAAATCCTACAAATGTGGCAACCAGACGATGAAAACTATTGATATCTGATAGGCGGTACTGTACAGCCCATTGCGGCGCATTACCACACAAAGGCCAACCAGGGCAAGCTAGTGTTGCTCCGCTGCCTACCACGTAGGAACCGCTGAGCATCAGCCCATAAACCAGTAAAGCATTCGTCATAGCCAGACGCACAAATTTACGGGTCTTTGTAGGATGCTCCTTACTGGGCTTTGCCTTTCCTGACATTACCGCGACGGTAATTACCATTGCGAAGATCGCTAGCGCTGTACCGAGGTGTGCTGTGATAATTGTTGGTGGTAGTTTCCATAAAACAGTGAGACCACCCAGCACAATCTGAATCACCAGGAAGAAAGGCGCCATGAGAGCCGGTATCAGGACTTGTCGCTCCTTACGAGCCCATATCAAAGCACTAATCGCGAGTGCGATTACTAGAATACTAACAATCGAGGCAGTATAGCGGTGAAACTGCTCCAGCAGTACATGATAATCAAGCGCCACAAAAATATTGCCGTGACACAGCGGCCAGTCAGGACAACTCAGGCCAGAATCGGAGACACGCACCGTGCCTCCGAGCGCGATGAGAAAATAGGTAAATCCAACCGTCACCCATGCAATGCGACGTACTATTTTCATTGGAGACATATCCTTTGTGGTAGATAGTAAGACACATATTATTGTCATTGATGCTCCTGTTACCGTCCTTGCAAAGTATAATGTGGGCCTTACAATTACCTGAATAGAGAGCACCTTGTATCATCCCTTGACCACTGCTATAGTATGTTACGAGAAGGCACATTCGTGGGAAAGGTCATTCTAATGGTAGACATTGGACTCGATTTCTGGCTTACTCAGTGGAACCTGGAACCATCGATAATCATCGGTACAGCGCTGATTACAGGCCTATATCTTTATGCGATAGGACCAGTGCGAAAACGTCATTATTCGAATGAGCAAATCCAGACGGGTCAGACTATTTCTTTTCTGTCAGGTGTATTGATTATGTTCCTGGCACTCGTTTCGCCACTGGATGAACTCGGCGACTCTTACTTGTTTAGCGCACACATGGTACAACACCTGTTCCTGACAATTATTGGGCCGCCGTTGTTATTACTGGGCACCCCCGAGTGGTTGGTGAAACCAGCATTACGAAACAAAGTTATATTTAACATAGCACAAGTGTTGACCTACCCCGCCGTAGCTTTCGTCCTCTATAATGTTGACTTCTGGCTGTGGCATGCGCCACCGCTCTACAATGCAACACTGGAGAATCAGTATATTCACATTTTAGAGCACCTTACCTTTATTATCTTTGGCTTATTGTATTGGTGGCCCATATTTAGTCCATCAAAAGAACTGCCACGTCTATCCATTGGAGGGCAAATACTCTATCTCTTCCTCAGTGGCATGCCATCAGTTCTGCTTGGAGCTGGATTGACATTCACCCCTCCACTCTACGCACCCTACATTGCCGCGCCCCGTATATGGGGCATCTCGGCAGCGACGGATCAGCAACTGGGCGGACTTATCATGTGGATACCTGTGAGCATTTTTTACATCGTTATCATGAGCGTGCTCTTCATCCACTGGATGCTGCAACAAGAAGCGGAGCAGCAAGCCAGGGAATTAGAAGCCTACGAAAAACAGGAAACGGAAGATGGGGCGGTAATGTCGTAAGAGCCAGTCTTGTTCAACCATGCTATAATGCGGAACAGAATTTCCAGTTTCCCCCGGCTGGGGAAGAATGACGAAGTGGGAGATAGGCACACGCACGCAATGTTCGCGTTTGTAGGGAAGGCAGTAGCAGCATGCTCATTATATGTATCGAGCTAGAGAACATTAAAAGTTATCGCAATATCACAGTAGATTTTCGACGTGGCACAACGGCCATTAATGGGCCAAATGGTGCCGGTAAAACGACCCTAGTGGAAGCTATTGGGTTTGCCCTTTTCGATCATCTTTCGTATAACCAGTCACAATTTGTACGTGAGGGCGAAAAATATGGGCGTGTAGTTGTCCATCTCATCGGCAGTGATGACCGTCCCTATGAGGTCGAGCGACGCTGCGGCGCGGGGGCAAAATGGGTAGTATATGACCCTGAAGCCGACCTGCGCGTTGAACAACGCACCGATGTGCTGGACAAGCTTCATGAACTCTTCGGCATCGATCGCGAACGACCGCTGGATGTTCTCTTCCGAGATGCTCTAGGAGTACCACAAGGTACTTTTACCTCTATTTTTTTGGAACCACCCAGTAAGCGCAAACAGACTTTTGATGCCCTGCTGCAAATCGAAGATTACAAGACGGCTGCCGATTACCTGTTAGACACTTCGAAAGTATACCAGGAGCAGGTTCAAACACAAAAAAGCGAAATCCAGCGCCTGGAAATTGAGACGCGCGAACTGGAAGATTGGCATACTACACTTAAACAGGCACGCCTGGATGATCAACAGAAAAAAGAGCAAAATGTGCAAAGCACTCAGCGGCTTACAGTATGCAAAGAACGCGCTGAGATATTGAAACAGCAGCGCGATCACCTCAACCAATGCCAATCGCAGCTACACCAGCAAAGGACAATGCATACTGCCTCTCAAGAGCTTTTGGACAACAGTCAGAAACAATTCCATGAAGCTCGTACTGCGCGGAAAGCAGTAGAAGATAGCCAGGTCGATTACGAGCGCTATTTAGAGGCCACTGAAACCTTGAAGAAGCTTCGCCTGGACGAACAGCAATGCAACAGACTGCGTCAACAGCAATCTACTATGTACACGACTTTAGCAACACACAGGGCCAACGTCAAACATCTGCAAGGCAGACTTGCAGATGTTGCCATGGCTCATCAACGACTGGTAGAGTTAATGCCACTTGTTGAACAACAACATGAATTAGAAAAGCGCAGTGAGGCTCTAGCGCGCCAGGTTACTCAACGTGAAGGATTGATAAAGGAAATACAGCGTCTGCAGCAACAACGTATAACATACCGCCAGCAGATGGAAGATTTACAGCAGCGAATTGTTACAATAGAACCCCTACAACCACTCGCCGAACAATTGACAGAGCGTGTCGAGAGACTAGCACAGTTACAAACAAGAATAAGTGAGCGAAGTTCAAAGCGCCTGCAATTTGAGGAAAAACGCCAGCAGTTGCAAGAGAAGCGCGATGAACGCGAGAAAATCGCTAACTACCTACGTAAAGCCGACGATGTGATTACTAAAATTGAAGAGCATCGCCATCTAGCTGAAGAACTACCGGAATTGCAAAAACAGTATGAGCAACTATGTGGGCAGCAACACCGATTAGAAGGTAACATTGAAGGCTATATGAAATCGCGCGAACTTTCTGCTGGAGGCCAGTGTCCCTTGCTACATCAGCCATGCTTGAATATTAAGCAAATCGGTATGGTCAGCCTCGAATCGTACTTTGACGATTTATTAGCTGAAGAACATGTTCAGCTTGCTAATCTCAGCCTGCAATTGACTGCAGTGAATGATCGCATATCTTATGTTAAAAAATTTGCAGATGGGCTAAATAAACTAGGTCAGTATATTGAGAGTCGCGATGCTCAAGTAGAGCGCTTACGAGCAGTAGCACTCGATATTACTCGTCTGGAGCGTGAGGTAATGGATTTAGAGCAGGATCTGGAAGAGCTTAAACATCTTGATCGTCTAATCTCTCAGGCAAAGTCTGAGCGCGATGAGAGTGAAAAGGCAGATCAGCAAGTGCGCAAACTGGAGGGCCTGCGCAAGCAAACACAGCATTTGCTTGCGCAGGTTGAGCAGTATACTACCGATCAGCATGAGCGCCAATGGCAAGCTGACGAACTCCGTGAAAGCGAAAAGAAACTGAAAGAGGTCGAACAGCAATTAGAAGCGCTCAATGATCCTCGCTCACAGAGTAAGACACAGCAGGCAGTGATCAAGCAAGAGATGGTCTTTCAACAACAATTACAAGCTGAGCAGCAAAAGGTGCAGGAGTGTGAAGAACAGTTGCATCGATTGGAACAGCAACTAGCCCACTATGCTGAACTCGATGCTCAGATTGGCCAGCAGGAAGCCATCATTCAGCAGTGCGGGATCACGTACTCAACCTATTTAAAAAATATAGATACGGCAAAACTACTCCTTGACCGTGAGCGAACATACCAGCAGGCTTTCCAGAAAGCCAAGCAGACCGAGCAAGACTTGCTCATTGCCGAACAAGCATACCAGCAGGCACAGGAAGCGTTCAACGAGCAGGAACTTATTGAGGTCGAAAAAGAAATCAACTTGCTCACAGGCGAGTTGGCCGGGTTGGCTCAGGCCATGCATACACTGCAACTAAAAATCAATGAGCTTGAGCAAAGGATAGAGCATGCTGAGAAGCTGCTCGTCGAGCTGGAAGCTGCTGAAAAAGAAAAAAACACGCTTGAAGAATTGCATAAAATGATAGAGCAATTTCGCAGGTTAATCAAAGAAGCTGCTCCCCATATACTGAAAGCCATGATGAACGATATCTCAATTGAAGCGAACCGCATCTTCGGCGAAATCATGGGTGATCGTAGCGCGCAACTTTCCTGGCAAAATGATTATGAAATTGTGCTGCATCGCCAGGGTGTCAATCGCACTTTCGCCCAACTTAGTGGAGGCGAACAGATGAGTGCAGCGCTATCAGTGCGCCTAGCATTACTCAAAAAGCTCTCTACACTGAATATCGCATTCTTTGACGAGCCTACCCAAAACATGGATGAACTACGACGCACAAATCTGGCAGAGCAAATTCGACGCGTGCGCGGTTTCGATCAACTGTTTGTGATCAGCCATGATGACACTTTCGAGCAAGGGCTGGATAGCCTTGTTCGTTTGCGCAAGATTGATGCTCAGACGCGCATCATGACCGAGGATGATGAAAGCATAGCGGAAGAGCAGGTTAGAGTACATGCTTCATAAAGGCAAACTTCAGGCGGCTCTGAACTTTAAGCGAGTGCAATTCGATACCTTCGACGATTCGTTTAGCGAGCAATTGAATGCTTATCGCCAGGCCCTCGAAACACTTTATGCGCGCTATCCATCAAGTACGCAGTTAGAGCATGTGCTCCCACCGGACGGCATTGGTATGCCGCCAGCAGGAGCGCGACCAAGTCTTGAATACGATCGCTGGCTGGTTCATGCCGTACAGAAGAGCTATCATGGGCCATACTTTGCTTTTGGACGTGAGTTTGCCAACCACGAGCAAGCGCGCCAATGGGCTGAATGTATCGAAGGCGTCACTACACTCGCCGTCGATGGAAGCCAGCTACAACCCTGGAGGGACGCCTCAATCCCGGTGGCCTTAATCCAGGTTGGCCTGTTTGCCAATCCTCATACTCAGGGCCGACCTTACACCAAAGATCTACGCCTGGAGGTGCTCGCGCCCGATGAGATTATGGAGGAGTCTAAGACCGAAAGCAAAGACCCCGATAGCTATCCGTATTCGGAAATGCAGGTGACGCTGCGCCGCTATATGCTGGAAGTGGAGACGCTTTGTGACCAGATGGAACACTATGGCCAGGCGCGTCGTGCAGGTGACCCCTCACACAGCCCCGTGGTTTTTTTCGACGGTTCGCTCGTGGTTTCGTTCGCTTTGACCATGCCCAGTCCCTACCGTGAACGCTATATTGCTTCGGCCATTTCGTTATTGCAAACCTCGGAGCACCAACGAGTGCCGCTGATCGGCTACATAGACACTAGCTACGCGCGCGATATGATTACGATGCTGCGCCGCCTGGATGCCATGGAACGCCAGCCAGTGCTGCGCGAAACAAAAAAAATTCATGATGCGCTGCTGTGGCAGGGGCATTTAAGCTGGGGGGATCGCACTCCTGCAATGATCTGCGCTCGAGGTGACATCCTGGAAGGCTACGGGCCTTATCGCGAAAGCGTGGCCTTCTGCTACTTGCAAACCACGTCTACACGCCCCCCTGCACGGCTGGAGTTCCCCCGCTGGATGCTGGATGACGGGTTGTTGGAGCCTGTGCTTGACGTAGTACGTGCCGAGGTGATTGCCGGACAGGGATATCCCTATGCAATCGAGTCGGCTGATGCTGTAGCGGTGATCACAATGCAGGATCGCGCCGAGTTTTACGGCTTATTCCAGGAATTTGTGGAGCGCCAGGGGTTGAAGTTTACGTTTTCGACGAAAGCGGTGAGCAAGAGTAGGAGGAGATAGTTTATGATATACTTTTCTCAGCACATTTCTTTAATGTAGCATCGTTCACCCTAGAGAAAATATCGTATGTCTCGCTCAACAACACAGACGCTTACCTGCCCGTGTGGTGAGGTGTTTAATAATCAGATTTTTGAATATGTCAACGTTGCCACAGACCTGCAATTGCAATACACGGTGCTGGCGGGGCTGCTGAACGTCTCTTCTTGCCCGGCATGCGGGAGGCGTGCCGCCATCTCACGGCCCTTTATATACTCTGATCCCGCCCATAACCTGCTTGCCTACGTTCACCCACGCAACGACGTGCCTGAAGAAGCGCGGTTACTGATCCTGGAAAAATTGAGCAACGTTTATACAACTATTGTCGGTGATAACGAAAAATACACTGACCTGGAAAATGGCGGAAGTAACTGCAGCATAGAAATGGCTATATCACCAACGGATCAGGCGCAAGAGATACCTCCCTTGCAAGTAGTCTTCGGTACAGATCAACTGCACGGACTTATCAATGCCGTATTAAGTCAGGAGGAGCGCCTTGGCAGAATTGCATTGAATACACATAGCCGTGACAGCGCCGAACGTGGACAACTACTGCATATAGCACGTAAACTTGCTCAGGAGATGGAGTGCCAGATCGAAGTTGAAGACCTGTCCGATGAATACACTGTCTGGCTATTCGGCTCCCGTCGCCAGATTGGCGCTATTATGCGAGAACTGGCTGCTCGAAGTTAGGCCAGGTCAGGGGGGATGATACTGTGATTTCGATTGGGGTGCTCACCATCAGCGACAGCGGCGCGAAGGGTGCACGGCAGGATACCAGTGGTGAGAACATCAGGGCCATGGTCACTCAACTACCAGGAGCTGTCATCAGCGCAGGCGCAATTATTCCTGACGACCGCGAACTGATCGAGGCAACCCTACGCGAATGGAGTGATGACAAACAGCTCAATCTTATCCTCACTACAGGGGGCACGGGATTGGCTCCACGCGATGTCACGCCAGAGGCGACACAGGCAGTCATTGACCGCGAAGCACCTGGTATTGCCGAAGCCATGCGTGCCGTCAGCCTGCAACATACGCCATTCGGTATGCTTTCACGTGGGGTCGCTGGAACACGGGGACGCACCCTTATTATCAATCTTCCCGGCAGTCCTAAAGCTGTGAAGGAATGCCTGGAATGCATTCTGCCAGTGTTACCGCACGCTATCAATCTTCTTGTTGAGGGACCACGAGAACACTAAATGATGTCTATTGAAACCCCCATTTTCACTTACAAGGGTCATAGCGACTATGTTTTTGCCGTCGCATGGTCACCCGACGGCATCTCAATTGCTTCAGGTTCCCGTGATAAGACGGTTCGTGTCTGGAATGCCAACACCGGAGAGGATCATTGCATTTACCGGAGTCACGCTTCTTGCCTGCTGTCTGTAGTCTGGTCACCCGATGGTAAATACATCGCATCTGGCGATACCAATGGCGAGGTACAGGTATGGGAGGCTCTTACAGGCAGAAACGTTATCACTTATCGCGGTCATATCCGTTTTGTACGCAGCATTGCTTGGTCACCTGATGGCTTACATATCGCATCTGGTGGAGATTATGGTGATAGTACTGTACAGGTCTGGGCAGCATTTAGTGGAAACCAGGTTTATACGCAAAAGCAGCAATATAGAATTTTTGGCGTCGCATGGTCGCCTGACGGTAAGCGTATTGTCTCTGGCAGCTTCGATGGAAGTGTACAAAGCTGGGATGCTTTCACCGGCAGCAACATTGTTAGCTACCGCGATCATTCCAGCCCAATCTATGCTACAAGATGGTCTCCAAATGGCGTCTATATCGCCTCTGGTGGAGAGGATAAGACGATCCAGGTATGGGAAACTACTACGCGGAAGAGCATGTGTATTTATAAAGGCCATACCAACGCAGTTAAGACCCTGACATGGTCACCTGATAGCAAGTATATTGCATCGGGTGGCGATGATACTGCTGTGCAGGTATGGGAAGCTACTTCAGGTAAGATTGTCATGACTTATAAAGGACATACTAGATGGGTGCGAACTGTTACCTGGTCACCTGATGGACAGTATATAGCTTCTGCAAGTGACGAAGTAGTGCATGTCTGGCGACCACTTTCATGAAAAGATTTCTCTTATGCTTCGTCTTTCAAACCTTTTTTCAATTCCTTTACAAAGCCAACGATACCCTCGACCCATGTCATTTCAGGCTCGCGTTTGGTCTGTTCCTTTCGGCGCTGATATGCTGCCTGGGTTGCCAGTTGCTTTTCTTTCGCGCGTTGCTCATCATACGCAGCACGCTTTTCTGGGTCGCGCAATATTTCATAGGCTTCATTAAGGCGTTTGATATGAATATCAAGCGCCTCTTTATTGAGGTCAGGATGATGTAGACGGGCAAGGCGACGATATGACCGTTTGATTTCAGCCGTTGTTGTGGTGGGTGAGACTTCGAGAATGGCATAATAGTCTGGCATTACACACCTGTACTTCCGAATCCGCCCCTTCCCTGACCCATTTCATTGACCTCATCCCAGCTTACACGTATCACAGGAATAAAAATACCCTGGGCGATACGTTCTCCACGATTGACAGTTACTGCCTCTTCCCGGAAATTAAAGACCTGTATCCTCAGTTCATCACCCTCTCCACAATAATCTTGATCGATGATGCCTACACCATTAGGAATGAGCAGTCCTTTGCGTAATGGTGTACTACTTCTTAATGTAAGCATTAGCATGTAGCCTTCAGGTATACGCACAATCACATTGCTAGGAATAAGCTCTACGGTTCGAGGGGCAATCTCGGTATCTTCACGGCAAAGCAGGTCAAAGCCCACTGAACCTGCTGTAGTATAGGTGGGCAGCGGTAAATTGGTGTCTATACGTTTGATTGTGACCTGCATCAGTTGCGTGTGTATATCCATGTCTGTTATTCTAGAGGAGAGGCCACGTAACGTCAAGTGACCCCTTACAGAGGGAGTAGCATAACTGTTGAGCACGCGCACGAGGGTAATCGTAACAGGCCTCCTTTTGTGCCTGACTCTGGGCGCAACAATATACTGTGCAATGCAAACCATTCAGGCCATCCAGCGCTTTCAGCAAGCTCGTGCTCTCACCTCCGCCGGCGATGTAAGTACAATCCGTCCCTGGATGACCATCTCTGATATTTCACGTGTCTATCATGTTCCTGAAAGTTATCTGTATAAGTCGCTAAATATTACAGATATCCGACCAGCACATCGCTCTTCCCTTCGCTCCCTGGCAGTTCGCTACAATCGATCCTTGAATGAACTTATTAGCGATATTCAAACTGCTATCAAGATCTACCGTAAACAACATCCTCCTCGCCATTCATACGATAGCCGACACGCCAATGAGTTGCTCGTAATGGAGAGGAGGAAAACGTGACTAATCTCCTCTCTTTTTTGCTTTCCCTCCTTCAGAATTATGGTTATCTCGCGCTTTGGATCACAGTTTTTGTGGCAGCAGTCGGATTACCTATTCCCATCACACTGGTCTTGCTTGCCGCGGGGGCATTCGCCGCGCTTGGCGATTTCAACATTGCACTTCTTTTCATCATTTCCTTCAGCGCTCTGGTTTGTGGAGATAATGTTGGCTACTTGATTGGCCGAATTTGGGGCAGCAAAGCGCTGAACCGGGTGGAACATTCTAGAAGGTGGAACCGTCTAATACCCCCAAAGACAATAGTGCACTCTCGCTACTATTTTCGATATCTTGGTGGTTGGGCGATCTTCCTCAGCCGTTTTCTCTTCTCAGCACTAGGCGGCGTCATTAACTTACTTTCAGGTTCAGAACTCTATCCTTATCGTGACTTTCTCCTCTTTGATACTTCTGGTGAGGCCCTGGGCGCAATCATTCCATTACTGCTTGGTTATATCTTTGGAGCAAGCTGGGAAGCAGTAGGGGATGTATTTGGTTATTGCTCTTTTTTAATTTTGTGCCTGCTAGTAGTCATTCTATTAGTGGTCCGTCTGATAAGAAATGCGCGAAGCCTAAAAGCGGAGAATGTCGCGAACGTTAGTCAGCCAGTAGAAGTTCAGAGCAACCCGACAGAGGCATCCGTAATTACAGCAGCCGAGACTTCTATCAGATCAACTGGCAATTTGCCACTTTTATAGGTCTGAAACGTATTAATAAGTAGAGGTACTGACATGGGCTGCAGGGACAAGAAGGAGGGTATGTTTCTTCTCACCGCAGATAAGAAGCGCTTTCACGGCATCATCAGTTGATGAAAGGAGGTATTTGCGTTATAATTAGAGAAACGAAGGAATATTTTCTGTTCTTTCTTTGTTTACTCTAGAAAATAGAGAGACAGAATTGTGTGCGTCTATTACTTCCTCCCACTCGGTACTCGGACACAGTGTCCAAATCGAAGGTGAACTTTCCCTGAGTGTAGGACCGAACCGACGGAAGAGACTGCTATCTTGCTGCTTAAGATGCTACTGTTCATGGAGGGCGCAAAATGATTGAATTAGACAATGTCACAACAGGACCCACTCTTGCCCTGGACGACGCAAAGTCAATGAATACCGATACCGATCTTACAAAGCAATGCGACGAAATTGTCGATCGTTTGCTGACAGAAGATCTTGAATATATTGAGGATGATATAGAAACCCCTGGCAAGGATGAACAGGAGTTTGAAGAGGACATCGCAACTTTGGACACAACTCCTCTCGAATTGGAAGAATTATCTGATGTGCATGAAGAACTAACGCAATTGCCAGCCTCACCAGATCTTAAGAGTCCATCAATTCTAGCTTTGCCAAAAATAGTAACAGAGGAGGCACAGCCTGCCAGGCGTGTGCCTATGCGCCGGCGTCGCTCTGAAGATCAAGATGAGAATACGGTCAATTCAACCGATGCAGGCGAGTCAGATGCGGTAATGACATACCTTCGCGAAATTGGACGTGTGCCTATGATTACGCACGAACGCGAAATTGAACTTGCTCAACGTATCGAAATGGGTGACCGCGAGGCCATGAAACAATTCATTCTAGCGAATCTGCGACTGGTAGTGAGCATTGCTAAGCGCTATGTTGGTCGTGGGTTAACCCTACTCGACCTGATTCAAGAGGGCAACATCGGCCTGATCCGTGCTGTACAGCGCTATGATTGGCGACGAGGGCATCGTTTCTCCACACATGCAACCTGGTGGATCCGCCAGGCGATTAGCCGTGCTGTTGCTGATAAAGGTCGAACTATTCGTCTTCCTGTTTATGTCAACACCGCATTAAACCGCATCCGTAGGGAACGCCAGCGTCTCTTACAGGAGCTTGGTCGCGAACCTACTGAAGAGGAATTGGCAGAAGCGACAGGTTTAGATCCAATTCGCATGGTTGAGCTGCAAGCAGCTCCTGGTGCTCCTGTTTCTTTGGAATTGCCTGTCGGTGAAGATGATGAGCAAGAATTGGGAGATGTGCTTGCCGATACTGAGTCCGCATCACCTGAAGATATAGCTACAACGCAGACACTAAAAGATGAAGTACAACGTGTGCTTGAATCAGTGCTCACTCCTCGTGAGCGACTGGTCTTACAGTTACGTTTCGGCCTTGGCAATAGCCAGGCACATCCATTGGAACAAGTGGGACGTGAGTTGGGCATTACACGTGAGCGTGTGCGCCAGATTGAGGCAGGGGCACTGGCTAAACTACGCCAGCCACCCGTCTTAGAACGACTACGCGGCTAATTAGAGATAAAAATCAGAGTATTTGTGCTGTCGGCACAAATACTCTGATTTTTATCTCTTCTTGCCTTTCCCTAAATCGCGTTCGACGTTTATGACTCCCTTGACTTTTTCAAGGCGTGCGAATACACGTTGCATCTGCTCAAGGTTATCAACCTCCAATGTGGCGCTGATAACAGCTATCTCTTTACCGATACTGACATTTGAGCTGACTGAGGCCATGTTGACCCCAATTTCAGAGACAACCGTGGCAATATCGCGAATTAGCCCCGAACGGTCGCGAGCTGTAATCACCACCGGAGCCAGGTAATGCTGGTAGCCCATTGTCGTCCAACTCACGTTTACCAGCCGTTCGCGATCACGCTCTCGATAGCGACCAATATTTTTGCAATCAGCACGATGAATAATAGCGCCTTTACCACGGCTGATGAATCCAACAATTTCATCGCCGGGCAGGGGGCAACAGCAATTCGCCAGGCTCGTTAGCAATCCGCTGACACCCGCTACCTGTAATTGGGCCGCGGGCGCCTGTTTGGGTACAGCAGGGAGAGCAAGCGGCTCAGCATCTTCTTTTAGCTCTTTCCCGTCCCGTTGCTCACGTTGCTGCCAGAAATCAATGAGTTTCACAGCAACGGCATGCTGTCGAATGTCATCCGATCCAATGGCTGCCAGTACTTCTTCAAACGACTCTTTGTGATACTCATTGATTAACCAGTTTTGCGCATCTTCAGTAAGCAGGTCGACACCACGAACACTCAGCACCTTCAGCTCACGATCCAGTCGCTCTCGTCCAATCTGGATATTAATATCTCGCTCATGAATTTTGAGGTAGCGCCGAATCTTACTGCGGGCCGCAGCAGTACGGGCAAACTGCAGCCAGTCATGAGTTGGGTGAGCCGTTCGGCTGGTGACAATATCTACAATTTCGCCACTTTTCAGTTCATAGTCCAAGGGCACCATGCGTGTCACAAGCCGCTCATTATCTCCACTGCCACTCTCGGTGATAATGCGAGCACCTGCGCACCTGTCACCAACTTTTGTGTGGATGCGGTAAGCAAAATCAAGCGGGGTCGAGCCAACAGGTAAATCCTTGACCTCACCTTTGGGCGTAAACACAAAAATCTGCTCCTGGAAAATTTCATCCCTGACAGCTTCGACGAACTCAGTATCGTTAGCGGTGGCAGAACGTAACTCTCGCTGCCAGTCAGCAAGCTGGCGCAACCAGGACAGCAATTCTTTAGCGGAGGCCCTAGCATGGTCACCAACATCCTTGTAATGCCAGTGCATCGCTACACCATATTCGGCCATCTGATGCATAGCAACGGTACGTATCTGAATTTCTACGAGTTGATCATCCAGGCAGAAAACGGTAGTATGCAATGCCTGATAGCCATTTGGCTTGGGATTGGCAATAAAATCTTTGATGCGTCCGTCCTTTGGTTTCCAAAGACTATGTACATGGCCCAGCGCAACATAACAATCAGGCGTAGTATCCACCAGGATACGGAAAGCAATGAGGTCATGGATTTGGCTAAAATCAGCAGCAGTTTTGAGATCTTCAAGCCGCTCAACATCACCTGCATTGTGCCGAAGTTTCTTATAAAAACTATACAGGTGCTTAACGCGCCCGGACACCTCGGCATGTAAACCGAGTTTCTGCATTTCTTCATACAAGATTGTACAGACCCGGTCGACATAAGAGCGCCATTGTCTGCTCTCTGCCTCCACCTCGCTACGCACCCACGTATACTTATCTGGCTCCAGGATTCCAAAGGCCAGATCCTCCAGTTCGCTTTCCACAAGCGACATCCCCAGCCGTCCTGCGAGTGGCGCATAAATTTCGCGGGCCTCCTGCGCCATTGTCAGCATTTCCTGGTGAGCCATGGAAGATATATGAGCAGACACCAAGCGCATCGAATGAAGCCGGTAAGCCAGCTTGAGCAACACCACGCGAGGATCCTCAGACATGGCGAAAAACATCTTCCTGACAGTCTCAGCTTGCTGACGCCGCAAGGCTTCGCGTATGCGTTGCTTTTTCTGTTCGCGGTTATTTTCGCTCTCGCTAGAAGTTCCGTTATTTGTCGCACCGACTTTATCGGGAGCAATGAGATGTGCTCCGACACGCTTTTTGCGCTCCAGTATGTTCATGCGTAACATACTACCCACCACACGTGCGACAGGAGTTCCTAAGGTAGTTTCTACACGTTCGAGCGAAAGAAGATCGGAATCAACAGCTTCAAAAACAAGCCCGGATGCTACACCAACTGCATCGATATGCATTATTTGCGCTAGAATAGTCGCTACAGCTAGAGCATGCTCGAATGGGGGGATTGCGCGATCACCCTTTACACCTTCGCATGTTTCGCGTGCAAGCTGAAGCGCTCGTGAAACCTGTTCAATCTCGGTAGGAGGCATATACTGTACGATGTCGAGTAACTGTTGTGCCTGCTTATTCGTGTACTCACTTGTTGTTAATTGTTCATTTACAGACATATCTATCATACAAGTTTCCAATGTAGTATTTGTACGTAATTGATAATTTATCCTGCTCGCCGACCAAGATCGCGACCGATGCTTACAACATTCTTCACCTGTTGAAGTCGTTCAAAGATCGGCTCGATCTGATCCATGGCAGAAATCTCCAAAGTAGCAGTAATCACAGCCTTTTGCAATGAAGCATTAGTGGACGAGGCTACTGCCGTCATATTGATACCAGCATCAGCAACTACTGCAGCTACATCACGCAAAAGTCCTGCACGATCATGGGCAATAATGATGATTGGTGCCAGATAATGCTGAGGCTCTATTTGCAACCAATTGATCTCAATCAATCGCTCTGCCTCATGTCCCCGGTAACGTCGCAGAGTTCGACAATCACTGCGATGCACCATGATGCCCTTATTAGGGTTCAGAAAACCTACGATTGGATCACCAGGAAGAGGACAGCAGCAATTTGCCAGTTTGACGAATGCCTGTGACGTCTCATGTTCCCCAATACTACTGTGATGATGTCCATTTTTAACAGATTCTGCATCCGGCTTTATCTCACCACGCCTCTGCATGAGGGGTGTAAGATACTCAAGCACATCTCCTACAGAGATGTCCTCACGACCTAATGCTATGTAAAGATCATCTGGCGAGTTATATTTTTTGGCGGTGTTAAATCGTAAGAGATCCTCGTCGCCCACCGCACGTAATCCCGACGCTCCTACAGCCTTTAGCGCCAGGTCCAGGCGTTCACGGCCCAGTTGCAGATTTACCTCTCGTTCATACGTTTTCAAGTAGCGTCGAATCTTTGAGCGAGCAGTAGCGGTTCGAGCAAATGAGAGCCAATCGCGAGTGGGATGCGCCTCGTCACTCACCAGAATATCGACAATTTCGCCACCTTTCAGTTCATAGTCGAGAGGAACAACACGTGTCACCAGACGCCCACTATCATCCATATTGGTAATGATACGGGCACCTATACAGTGATCGCCAATATCGGTATGAATCCGATACGCCATATCCAGTGGGGTTGAGCCTCGCGGCAGGTCTTTCACTTCACCCTTCGGAGTAAACACGAAAATCTGCTCCTGGAAGATATCTCCTTTGACCGCCTCCACAAACTCATCTGCATTCTGCGGCAATTCACGTTGCCACTCACGCAATTGTTCTATCCAGGCAACCATTTCACGGGTCGAGAGACGCGCAGTTCCACGCTCCTTTAGATACCAATAGCTGGCTATGCCGTAATCGGCGATGCGCTGCATCTCATGGGTGCGAATCTGTATTTCTGCAAGCTGATTATCCAGGCAAAACACTGTCGTATGCAGCGACTGGTACCCATTTAACTTCGGTGTAGCGATAAAGTCTTTGATCCTTCCATCTTTTGGACGCCACAATGCATGGATATGCCCCAGAGCCAGGTAACAATCTTGAACAGAGTCTACCAGGATACGGTAGGAGACAAGATCATGAATCTGATCGAGTTCATCTCCGCTCTGTTCTAATTTACGATTGATACTGGCCAGATGTTTCTGCCAGGCATGCACCTCCGCGTGAATATCCGCTTTGTGCATCTCTTCTTGTAATGTCTGGCAAATCTGATCTATGGTAGGCTGACGCTTGCGAATCTCTTCTGCTACTTCACGCGCAAGCCTGGTATATTTTTCGGGTTCAAGGTAACTGAAAGCCAGATCTTCCAATTCTGCCTGCACTAACGCCATACCAAGACGCCTGGCAAGTGGAGCATAAATTTCTCGTGTCTCACGGGCTTTGTTTTGCTGCTGAGCTTGATTCATTACACTAAGGGTTCGCATATTATGTAAACGGTCTGCTAATTTGAGTACCACCACACGGGGATCTTCAGCCATGGCCAGAAGCATCTTCCTTACCGTCTCCGAACGTTGGCGACGCTTCAGGTCACGGGCAAGTCGTTGCTTTTGTTCAAACTGTTCAGGTGTATCGAGTACAGGAGGATTCAGAACTTGAGATGGAGAATAAGTCCCGGTAGGCTGTGTACGCGACAGTCCTTTCGCACCGATTTCATTCGCTGACACAATTGGCTTGCCTGCTAGAGTATCAAATTTGGTTACTCCATCGACAATATTTGCTACCGCATCTCCAAATTGCCGACGCAACTCTTCTAAGGTAAAATCTGTATCTTCAACGACATCATGTAGTAAGGCTGCTACTATACTGTCGGCATCAATACGCATATCAGCAAGTAGGAGTGCGACCTCCAATGGATGCTGAATATAAGGCTCTCCAGAACGACGTATTGTCCCCATATGAGCTTGATTCGCAACATTGTAGGCACGTTGAATCGTCTCCATTTCATGTGGAGTCAGATACTGGTGGACCTCCGCCAGCAGGTCTTCGAGAGTCACATGTGAGAGCACAACAGATTCTTCTTCATCTGGATTAACGACCATCATTGGAATACCTCTGAAATTACTGACAATACCCATTTAATGATAGTCTAGAACACAAAAGCTTACAAAGCAATAAATATGTAAAGTATTGGTTTGTATTGTTTGTTACGGACGACATGCAGACAATGTAACTGAATAGCTGCATTTGTAGGGGTAAATAAGTTAATCACTGTGAAGAAGAACCTTGCATTGGTTATACAATGAAGCCCCTGGTATTAAAAACGCTAAAATGCGGCTGGAATAAAAAAAGAAGCAAGGCCTTGAACAAACCTTGGCCTTGTCTCTTTGTTCTGATTATTCCACCTTCATCCAAGAAGCTGCTGGATGTGACCTAAGTCAATCACAATCTGATTCCTGCTTAACACAGGAATGCCTCAAACAATGACGGAACGCTTAGTTGCGTGCCACCCGGACTTTGTCATAACAAGTGCTACAATAGACAGGGCGATCATTCTTGGGTAAGAATGGTACTTGCGTCTCGGTTCCACACTCGGCACAAATGACCGTGTGCATTTGGCGTGGGCCACGCTCACGACTACCAGAACCAGACGAATTACGACGCGCGGCTCGGCAGTCAGGACAACGACCGGGCTGATTCATCAAACCTTTTTGCTGGTAAAACTCCTGTTCACCAGCAGTAAATGTGAAGTCATTTCCACATTCCCGACACCTAAGGGTTTTGTCAACGAAACTCAACTAGGGACCTCCTTATGATATGTTGGTATTCCTCCGGGTCCATATCTTAGCAGATGTCACCAGTTTGTCTGTCACCCCAAGCAGCGCGGGACTAAATGTTCTGGACGAGCACTGTATGCCAGACCAAGATCGGATACCGCATGCAAGCATACACTATCTAATCGTGATTTGCAATAGTTTTATTCGTCAAATTATTGATTTATTCGATTTTTCTACGCTTTTTATGTTTATTGTTCACACGAAGCGTCCCTTTGATGTGGGTAGATAGTACTCCATTATAGAGTAACTGCCCTGGTATGCCTTAAGGACATGCTCCTTGACGCATGTGAGACAATACTACTGTAGAGGGTAAGCAAATGCCCTCATAGGCCTACAAGAACAGAACCACTGGCACGACAGAGTTTTCTGTTATGCCCTCACAGGAACGCATGTCATCATTTTCATTCACGATAGATGAAGAATGTCCTGAGACCTGGGCGCGGGCAGGAACGATTCATACAGCGCATGGCAGCATCCAAACACCCATTTTTATGCCTGTCGGTACACAGGCAACTGTTAAAAGCGTCTCACCTGAAGAACTGCAGGAGGCAGGCGTAGCCATCATTCTCGCCAACACTTACCACCTGATGCTACGACCCGGTTCTCAACTTATTGCTGATTTTGGTGGACTCCATCAATTCATGCATTGGGATGGCCCAGTCCTCACCGATAGCGGAGGCTTCCAGGTCTTCAGCCTGGGACACCTACGCAAATTGAGCGAAGAGGGAGTCGCATTCAAATCACATCTTGATGGTTCTCCTCATCTGCTTACACCTGAAAACGTGATGCAGATCGAGTTTGAACTTGGCGCTGATATCATTTTACCACTTGACATTTGCGCCGCGTATCCTTGTACTCGCGATGCTGCGAGAGAAGCTATGGAACGCACTCATCGTTGGGCAGAACGAGCGCTCATCACCAGGGAACGCCACCAGTCGAATCAAACACTTTTTGGTATTGTGCAGGGCGCATTTGAGCCAGAGCTTCGCCAGCAGAGTGCCCGTTTCATTGGCAAATTACCTTTTCAGGGTCTGTCAATAGGAGGACTTTCAGTCGGTGAACCAAAGATTGACATGTGGGATCTCTTGCGGTATGTCACTCCGGAACTGCCAAAAGGAAAGCCTCGCCATCTCTTAGGAGTAGGCTCGCCCGAAGATCTAGTGACGGGAGTAGGCCTTGGCATGGATATGTTTGATTGCGTCCTACCCACGCGAGTAGCCCGTCATGGCGGCTTGTTTACCAGGTATGGGCGCATAAACATCAAATCTGCGCGCTATCGCGCAGAACATGCTGCTATCGAGGAGAGTTGCGATTGCTATACGTGCCGAAATTATAGCGCTGCGTATGTACATCATCTGGCACGTAGCGGAGAGCAACTTTACTACCGATTGGGAACTATTCACAATCTACGCTTTATGCTACGGCTCGCCAGTCAATTGCGGGCGGCAATCATTGGTGGAACTTATCCAGCTTTTCGTAACAACTTTTTAGCGCAGTATATGCCGACTTCGGAACAAGTGCGCGAAAATCAGCGTGAAAAATGGAAAGCTGCACGTTCGCGATAACTGCCAGCGCTTATCTGTCTCGCCAACGCTGCTTCGCACTTGAGTATAGACAGTTAGTTGGCCAACGACGTTAGCACGTCTACCGCTTCGCGGTCAGGAGAGACGCAAGGAGAATGATCCTTAGATGCCCGAACCTTATCGTTTTCTTAACACCCACGTACAGGGTGCAGCCATGAATATGGCTATCGATGAGTCTGTGCTAACACATCATCTGAAAGGCGAAGCGCCGCCAACACTGCGAGTATTCCGCTGGTCTCAACCTGCAATTTCCCTGGGACGTTTTCAGAGTATTGAACGAGAAATAGTGAGTAAAGTGTGTTTAGAGCGTGGAGTTGCGTTGGTACGCCGCCCAACAGGCGGGCGGGCTGTCTATCATCGTGACGAATTTACTTATAGCATCGTTATCAGCAAGCGCTACGGCGTTCCACCGGGTGTTGTCGCTGCTTATGCCTTCTTTGCTCAGGGATTGCTTATTGCGCTCGAACTTCTTGGTGTACAAGCCGAACTCAGTGATGAGCGGGTCAGTAAACAACCATCCGCAGCTTGCTTTGCCTCATCAACTCAAGCGGACCTCACAAGCGGGGGATTTAAGCTGATAGGTAGCGCACAAGTATGGAAAGATGATGCTCTGCTGCAACAAGGATCATTACCACTCGATGACCGTGCTGCCGAATTCTTCAGCATGCTACGCTTTCCAAATGAAGCTGCACGGGAAGAGGCTCTGGCACGGTATCGTGAAAAAACATCTCCGCTCCGTGCATTTGTTCCCAATGTATCATGGGACGATGTGGCGAAAGCTTTCCGCAGAGGATTTTGTAAGGCTTTAGAGGTAGATTTTGTACACGGAACGCTAAGTGCATCGGAATGGGAATTGGCCCACCGGCTAGTCGAGGAAAAATACAGTAAACTTGAGTGGCGGAAGGAGCGCATCAGTTTATTATAAATACCCCTTGTGAGTAACCCGCCAATACGGTATACTGGCAGCAAGAGCATGTGTGGAATATTGGGCGACACCTCTTTCATGCGTCGTCAAAAAGGAGCAATCCGTGAGTTTAACGATAGAAGTGGCGCGAAGAATACTGGAAGCCAGTAAACAACGCGCTCAAGAGTTGCGAAGCCCTGTTAGCATCGCAATTGTAGATGCGGGAGGTCATCTCGTTCTTTTTGAACGAATGATGGCCCCTTACGGTTGGGCTACAGGCAACATAAGTCTTGCCAAGGCCAGTACAGCAGTGATGTTCAATCAACCAACCGATGCGGTAGCCCAGTGGGGTTCGGGTATTCCAGGCTTTGCCTCGAGCATGGCAGCTATGACAGAGGGAAAATTTATCATGGCTGCAGGTGGATGGCCTATTCGCATGGGCGGCGCTACAGTTGGTGGTATTGGAGTTAGCGGAGGCAATGCTCCTGGACGAGATGACGAAATCGCACGCGCGGGCCTAGCAGCAGCAGAGGCCATGTCTCCTGCTATACCTGCAATGCAGCCTGCAAGCGCTCAGTCACAACCATCAATACTGTCATACCCTAAACAGCCAACACCTGCTTACCCTTCGATACCGTACTCGCAACCACAGGTCGCCAGTTCTGCTAATTCAGCAACACCACAAATAAACCCGGCAAACACTCATCACCTTGGTTCTGATCAAGATAACTCTTATGCTGATGAGCAGACGCCTTTTGACCAGTTCAATGAAGTCCGTGGAGATCAATCATGAATCAAGAAACAAATTCAGGAACAACAGAAACTCAGCAAGAGAAAACCACTCAATATAAACGGAGCAGAAGCGCAGGTAAAAACCGTCCCGTACTGGTTAATCCTTCTTCAAATGACAATATTACTGAGGAATTGAGCGAGACTGCGCAACAAGTTGAAGAAGTTGCTTCGATTACAACAGTTGAGGACCCTCGTCCTCGAAGATTGCCAAAATTCTTTTCAAGTGTCGGCAAGAACGAAAAAGAAATCACAGCAGAATCCGACCCTGCAGCAGCCCGTATTGCACGCGCAAAACGCAGCACGGGATCAACTTCTGCAAGTAACCGTACAGTCAAAGAAAGTAAACCAGCAGAATCTAAGACAAATGCAAACAAGGTAAGTACAAATAAAGCAACTCCAGCAAAGGCTGCGCCACCGAGAGGTGGCTTTAAGACAAGGTACTTGTATGGTATGGCCATTTATGTCATTGTTGCAATGTTTGTTGGACAGTATGAAAGAGCTTTCTTAGTTACTAACCACCTGGATAAGGTGCTTTTTCAAATAGGGTCTTTCGCAGTTACAACATCGACCGCTCTTTACCTATTAACGCTGATTCTCTTGTTGGTGATATTGGCACGCTTTGATCTAATCCCTCGCAGCCTTGGGGCTATGAGTGGTCAGCCAACAAGTCAAAGTGGTAGGCCGGGTCAATCTTCCTCAAGGCCTGAGGATACTAAGAATCCCCAGCCAACAATGAAACAGGGCGTAAAGGGAGCCGATGACGATCTCTATCAGGAGTATCGAGAGCAACAACGCTATATTCAGCGCCGCGAACGGAAGAAATAAATGACTCGAACTGGATTCTTATGATATACTTTCGTTAACCTGTATTGTGGGAGTACCTATCCTGGCTATACAAGCCAATTTGCTCTGATATGGGTAGATGTAAGGTTGGGTATTGAGTTCGACGGAGAGGGCTATGCCTACACGTATTATTATTGCAGATGACGAAGCTATCCAGCGCATGGATTTGAAAGATATACTTTCCAAACAGGGCTATCTCGTCGTCGGGGAGGCAGGTGATGGTGTGAGTGCCGTTAACCTGGCTCGCGAAATACGTCCAGATCTGGTGATTATGGATATTCGTATGCCCGATATGGATGGCATAGCCGCTGCGGAGACACTGACGCAGGAAAAAATAGCACCGGTCTTGCTACTAACAGCTTTTGGGGATCAGCCACTGGTAGAACGCGCCAAAGAAGCAGGTGTTGTCAATTATATCGTCAAGCCACTTCGCGAAAGTGAGGTATCCCCTGCCATTGAAGTCGCGCTGGCTCGCTACAACGAGTTTCGTGCTCTTGAAGAAAAAACTCGCACCCTGGCTGAACAATTGGAGACACGCAAGATAGTTGAACGCGCCAAGGGCGTACTAATGGAAAAACAAGGTCTTAGCGAGCAGGAGGCTTTCCGTAAGATACAAAAGGCAAGTATGAACAATCGCAAATCTATGCGAGAAGTAGCTGAGGCAATCTTGCTGGCAAACGACATGTAAATAGAGATTGAGCACAATGTCCGTAACGACGACCATAGAAAAAACCGTTACAATCGTCGGCATTCGTTTTCGTCCCGCTGGACGTATTTATTATTTTGACCCTCAAGGGGCATCGTATACAACGGGACAGTACGTTATTGTTCAAACGGTTCGAGGAGTAGAAGCAGGGCGTGTAGTCATTGCTTCGAAGAAACTGGCAGAAAGAGAATTAAGCGATCCTTTAAAGCCTGTACTTCGCCTGGCGAATGAAGACGAATTGCGCATGATGCTCTCATTCAAAAGCAAAGAGAAAGAGGCGCTAGTACAATGCGCCCAACATGTGCAACAACACAATCTGCCTATGAAGTTAGTAGAGGCGGAGTATACTTTTGATGGAAGCCGTCTAACCTTTTATTTTACAGCGGATGAGCGAGTCGACTTCCGAGCATTGGTACGTGACCTGGCAGCAACTTTTCGTACACGTATCGAACTGCGTCAAATTGGAGCACGCGACCAGGCGAAGCTTCAAGGCGGTGTAGGAATGTGTGGCAAGACATTGTGCTGCAGTTCATGGATTACCGATTTTGGTGTAGTATCGATTAAGATGGCGAAGGAGCAAGATTTACCTCTCAATCCTTCAAAGATATCCGGTGTATGCGGTCGGTTGCTTTGCTGTCTCTCGTATGAAAATGACAACTATGTCCAGGCAAAACAAAATATGCCACAGATAGGAACATTCCTGGATACCCCTAACGGCCAGGGCAAAGTCGTCTCAATCAATGTTCCGAAAGAATCGGTTGAGGTGATGCTTGAGAGTGGCGTTATTATCCAGGTTCCGGTGAATCAGCAAGCACCTGGTGGCACATGTGCAACATGCGGCTCTAAAGGAGGCTGTAAAGGAAACTGTAGATCTGGCGGATGTGGTAGTTGTAGTAGTGGGACTGGTGGGTGCTCCAAAGGAGGTAGGGGATGTGGAACGTGCGCTATCGAGCGAAAGATGGTGCGGGATTCAACAATTCTCCAGGACTAATGATCGAATAAGCCAAAGTAAAAAGGAGTACATTCCGCATTTCTGATGCGGAGAGGGAGGAGAATCATATGACATCTGAACAGGGCGATTCTCATGCCATATGGGAGGATCCTAATGCCATTCACCAGGATCAGCAAGCTGATCGTTCTTCCATTACCGGCACTTCTGACAAACAGGAGCTTGTAATTCCTCAGAGCGAGACTGATGTCGATGAGGAATCACCGGGGGGCACCCGATCTCTTAGCACGGGAAAGCTAGGAAAATTTATACGCCGATTCTCTCCTGTGCTGGTACCTCTACCATTCGCGATCCTGATCTTCTTATTTACTTTACCTTTCGCATTGCGAGGACTGGCGTTCCTACCTCTTTTGCCTCTGGCTGTACTACTCATCGCCCTGGTAGTGATGCAAGGGACTCTGCTCTACTATGCAGGCTCTAATGACACCTACTGGACTCTCTTTGTGATCATTGGTTATGCCCTCTTTTTAGTAGTCGGGACACTGGCAATCTTTGGATTAGGCGCCAGCTTGGTATTACTCTTTCTCTTCCTCATTGTTGGTACTTTCCTGGCCCGCCGTTCTATTCGTCAAGTGCCGGAAGGGTATGTCGACATAGTTCTGATGTACGGCAAATATGCACGTACCCTTTATCCCGGCCCCAACTTAAAGATGCCGTGGGAAAAAGTCAGTACCCAGGTGACCACGAAAGAGATAAGTTGGACATGCCCTCAACAGTCCGTAAAGATTTCCCGAGACCAGGAAGTTAAACTGGTGGCTACGATCTCCTACCAACTCCTGCCAGAAGACGCACACATTGCAGCTCTGAATGTAGATAACTGGGAGGCCTCTTTGCAGAAATTGTTCGTCTCGACCATGCAAAGTGTGATCAACGAACTGACACCAGCAGATTTTGTAAACTTGCCGCAAGGTTCACATGCGCGAACTTCGTTGGATATCAACTCGATAGATGCAGCGACGATCACACGTTGGGATCGCATCAGTAATACGTTGGCAAGTCGCGTCCAGGATAAAGTGGCTATTTGGGGAGTACAGGTCAATTATGTACATATTCAGGATATCACATTGATACCACTGACTCCAAGTTTAAACCCGATCATCGGCATGACAGCGCGACCAGCAGCAGTAGATATGGGCATGACACGGGGTGGTTATCCACCAGCCGCCCAACCACAACAAGCACAGGTGGTGTCTAAGGCTGTAGAGAACCAACCTGGAGCAATGCCAGCACAACCCAATCCTGTACCTGCTTCAACGGCATACATCGAAACGCTCACAGAGTCTTATGAAGCGGTGCGAGCGGGGCGTTTGAGAGATCCTCATTTGATTCGCGACCTGGCCGCCCGTTTCGAAGCTCTTGCAAACGACCCAAGTGTCAAGTTCGATCCCATACGTGCGGCACAAAACCTCATTAACCGCGCCTGGATTTATGAGAACGAAGAGAAAGGGCGAACAAGTGTGGTCTCAGATGTTGTGACGCAGCCGAATACGAAAGAGCGAGGTCAGGCTAATGAAAATATTTTTTCCGGGGGATAGCACGGCTGCGAACACTAAGAAAGGTATTGTATACCATATCAGATGTGGATTAATGGTGCGTATACAACAGGAAACTCCGGCAAAGTTATAGAAGTTCGAAACCCCGCGACTGAAGAAATCATTGACACCGCACCCGCTGCCAATGCAAATAATATCAATCTTGCCTCAGTGCAGCCTGACAAGCCTCTCCTATTGCTCGGCTGTTGTTTGCCCATCGAGTAATGACTCTATTGCCAGTTTGAGCTGTTGGTACACGCTATCCAGGTGTTCGGGCACCACCTTAATATCCGCAATAACCGGCATGAAATTCGTGTCGCCGTTCCAGCGTGGGACGATATGAAAATGCATATGATCGGCAAAACCAGCTCCTGCCACCTTCCCTTCGTTGATGCCCATATTAAATCCATCGGGTTTCATGACCATGCGTAACACTCGCAAAGCTAATTGCATCTGTGCCATCAATTCAGCGAGTGTTTCAGCATCCAGTTCTTCAACACTTGCAACATGTTGATAAGGGGAGATCATGAGGTGGCCGTTATTGTAGGGATAGAGATTCAACATCATGAAGCAGAGCGTACCACGGTACAAGATATGATTCTCTGCATCACGATAAGCGGCAGGTTGGGTGCAAAAAATGCACACTTGCGGTTGTGGTGTTTTCGGCGCGATAAAAGTCATACGCCAAGGGGCCCATAAGTTTTCCATGGCACTAGTATAGCACAGGGATTCGTCTTCGCGTAGGGAGAATAGGTAGTTGCAGAGCAACGTTTTTGAGACGGATCAGTACCAATGTCATCCTTGTCCCCAACACCCGCATTCTTATGCTTCATTGTACTTAATAGTATCTTCTGTAGGGGTGTGCGGCAACTCTATCCAATGTTGAGCCCACTCGTGGATTGCCTGTACTACAGGCCTCAGATCGCGGCCCTTCTCGGTAAGTCTGTACTCAACACGTACGGGAATCTGCGGATAGACAACTCGCTCAACAATATCTTCGGCCTCTAGTTCGCGCAAGCGATCACTTAGAACACGATCTGAGAGTCCCTCGACTGTTGCAGTTAGTTCACAGAAGCGCCGGGGGCCATCCATCAGCGAATCCAAAATGAGGCCAGTCCAGCGTTTTCCAAGCAGTTGAATAGCATGCTCATAACGTGGACACATCTGGTAAGTTTGGGTTGTTGTATTTGTCTCTGCCGGCTTCGTTGCCATTTCTCGCCTTGCCTTTCCGGTCTGATGATGACCAGAATAGGATTCTACTCCATTCATTGCATAAAAGTATACCATGTTTTATCTTCTAACGCAAGTACTGATACTATCAAAAAGTAAGCATTGGAAATGCGATGACAGGTTCTGTTCACTATTGAAGTATTCCTTGCATGCGCACATATATCTTGTTTATACTGAATACATGTTAATAGCAGCACTTGACACTCACCTCAACAGCTTTCACCTTAACATCAGCTTTTCTGCCGAAACGGGGAAAACGACCGTTCTGCTTGGCGAGAGCGGAGCGGGTAAAAGCACGGTGCTGCGTACCCTGGCAGGTTTGCTCTACCCACAGCGGGGGCATATTTCCCTGGAAGGGGTTACGTATTTTGATAGCGAGCGACACATTGCTATTTCACCTCAAGAACGTCCTTTTGGCTATGTCTTTCAGGACTATACGCTCTTTCCTCATCTGAGTGTCTTTGAAAATGTCGCCTTTGGGCTACGTGCCCAACATTTACCTCGGCAGGTTGTACGACAGCGGGTGGGTCAGGCACTGGAACAGGTACATCTGGTCGGTTTTGATCAACGTCAACCTGCGCAACTGTCGGGAGGGCAACAACAACGAGTGGCGATTGCACGAGCATTAGCGCTCCGCCCGCAGCTTTTATTGCTTGATGAACCGTTGGCTGCATTAGATGTGCAAACACGACGCGAAGTACGCCAGGAACTGCGTCATATCCTCTCTGCTGCCGGTATCACCACTGTGATGGTAACGCACCAATATTTAGAAGCATTGCTCTTTGGGTACCATATCCTGGTACTCGAGCAGGGTCGTGTTATACAACAGGGCAGTCAATGTGACCTCTTGCAATATCCTCGCTCTTCATACGTAGCTGAATTGGTGGGGATGAATTTCTTTCGTGGGTGTGTTGTATGCTGTGAGACAAGTGCGCTTTGCACTATCCAACTGCAAAGGAATGGCGAACCAGGGATCGAGCTGAGCGCAACATTGGAAGAACAAACGCAGCCTATTAAGATGCCAGGTGCAGGAGACGAGGCATATGTATTGGTTGATCCGCGTAGCATCACCTTGTATCAAACACTTCCAGATAGCTCAGCGCGCAATGTCTTTCATGGCAGAATTGTACAATTGTTATACCTTGGACCCAGTACCGGTCATGGAAGCGAGCATGACGGACGAGTGCGTGTCAGTATTCATATTTATGATTCCGCGCCACCGCTTACTGCCGAAATTACCGAGGCCTCGGCAGCACGAATGGAATTGAGCGAGGGCAAAGATATTTACGCTGCCTTTAAGGCAACTGAGGCTAGAGCATATACATAAAATACTCTAGCGAAATAAGAGGAGTATAAAATGGCATACATTCAGAAGTTACCATGCGACGAGAGCATTATTCAATGTGCCCCTTATACTGCTCCCAGTGTAGAAGCCCGTCAAAGATCGGTTGGTACCTGGGTACTTGTAGCAACCATCCTCGGATCAAGTATGGCTTTCATCGATGGCACGGTCGTCAACGTGGCATTGCCGGTGCTCCAGGCTGACCTGCATGCAACCGCCACCGACGTTCAATGGGTCGTCGAGGCATACTCACTCTTCCTGGCATCCTTGATTCTGGTTGGAGGGTCTTTAGGTGATCATTTTGGTCGACGGCGCATCTTCGCCATGGGTATCTTACTCTTCACAGTGGCCTCAATTCTGTGCGCCCTCGCACCGAATATGACCGTGCTCATTATTATGCGTGCCATTCAGGGTATAGGCGGCGCACTGATGATTCCAGGGAGCTTAGCCATTATCAGCGCTTCGTTCGATAGCAAGCAGCGCGGGCGAGCGATAGGCACATGGTCAGGCTTCACGGCGATCACTTCGGTAATAGGTCCAGTATTGGGAGGTGTGCTGGTTCAGTATGCTTCCTGGCGCTGGGTCTTTTTTATCAATCTCCCTATGGCCTTGATCGTGCTTTTCGTCTTGTTCTGGCGTGTGCCAGAAAGTCGCGGTGAAGTAGAAGCTGGTCAAAGGTTGGACTGGTGGGGTGCGCTGTTGGCTACCCTTGGTCTGGGAGGTATTGTCTATGGGCTGATCGAATCGAACAACTTTGGTTTGAGCAATTCGCTGGTACTCGCCAGCATAGCAGGTGGCGTAGTCGCACTGGTGCTGTTCCTACTAGTGGAGGCTCGTAGCCGTTCACCGATGATGCCACTCAGCCTGTTCCGTTCTCGAACCTTTAGCGGCGCGAATTTGTTAACGTTCTTCTTATATGCAGCCCTCGGCGGAAGCTTGTTCTTTGTTCCATTCAACCTGATTCGCGTACAGGGCTATTCACCGGCGGCCGCTGGGGCGGCAAACCTGCCGATGATTGTAATCTTGTTCACACTCTCGCGCTGGTCCGGAGGACTGGTGGCCCGCGTTGGAGCGAAACTCCCTCTTATAATAGGCCCAATCATCGCAGCCATCGGTTTCGCTCTTTATGCTGTGCCAGGCATCGGGGGAAGCTACTGGACGACTTTCTTTCCAGCAGCAGTCGTTCTGGGTACAGGCATGGCTGTAAGCGTGGCTCCCCTGACGACCGCTGTGATGGGTTCAGTGGATACGCAACACGTCGGTACCGCCTCTGGCGTGAACAATGCTGTCTCTCGCACGGCTGGCCTGCTCGCTATCGCGGTGCTTGGTATCGTTATCCTGGCAGTCTTCAGCAGCAGCCTTCTCAGTCACCTGGCACTGGTGCAGATCCCGACTGAGACGCATAACATCATCGTTGCGCAGCAAATTAAGCTGGTCGGAATAGATATTCCTGCCGGGCTGAGCAACTCAACGCATGCAGCAATTCAACAGGCTATCTCTGAGTCGTTCCTAACTGGTTTTCGCGTGGTCATGCTGATTGCCTCTGGGCTGGCATTGGCAAGCGCCCTCTGCTCATTGTTGTTAATCGAGGGAAAGAAACCACAGAGTGAGACGAAAGCAGTGTAGCACTCGTCTCAGCCCCCAAAATCCTTCTAGAAGGAGCATACATGGCTACACAATGTACACATCTTGACCATATACACCAGGTCACGCCCAGCGCGAATGGCTGTGAGGATTGTTTGAAAATTGGGGATACGTGGGTACACCTGCGCCTATGCCTGGAATGCGGGCATGTTGGCTGCTGCGATTCTTCGAAGAATAAGCATGCCACCAAGCACTTCCACGCCACTAACCACCCAATCGTTCAGTCATTTCAACCCGGTGAAAACTGGCGCTGGTGCTACATAGACCAAGTGATGATGGTTTAGATTCCCTGACAGGAGCTATGTCCTTCACTCGTGTACCGTCTCACTGTCCCATTGACATGTCTCGGGCATAGTCTGTTTGAGGGCTTCTGCCAGACCATCAATATCGGTCACGTCATCGCGATAGACTGCCCAGGCCTTGGCTTTTTGTTCAGGTGTCGCTGGCTTGCGATAGACGATAACGCTGATACGCTTGCCATTGGGGAAGAATTCCTCTTTGATGCGTATTAGATCTACCCAGCGTACCTCGATGACTTCTCCCTTGCTGCTACGCTTTACCAATGCTTCCGGCTCCAGGGTAATAGTGAATGGAACAGGAGCAATAATGCGTAGGAAAATGACGAAGCCGGTGATCAATATGAGAGCCGCAATAGTGCTACCTAGCGCTGATGCCCCCTGGCGAAGAGCGATCCAAAGTACCAGGGCGATTAAACCCAGCACTGCGACTATCGTTACAATGCGTTTGAAAGGGCTAAGGCCGGGGCCAACAAAGATTTGCCCTCGTGCTGCCGCTGATGAAGCCATGACAATTCTCCAGATTACCTGTATATCTGTTTTCTATGAGCTATTTTAGCAACAGGGAGTAGCAATAGCAAGAGGATTTCTTTGGTACGGGTTTTCTTTGCGTCTGTAGTACTATATGATATACTGAAGCCTCAGTCACCGGGAATCTCTCTATACTCCCCGTTGATAACAGTTGGCGCAATGTGCTGGCATGGTAGCCGTTGGAAGTTGATGCCAGCACTCGTAAAGAACGGAGATTACAACGATGTCTGCACAGCCTGGGAGACCGCAATGGTCATCACTAGAGGGGACATTTGGTGGAGCATCCGATTCACTGTCGCCTTTGGGAACTACGAGAACAACGGGTAAATTGTTGGCGACGCAAGGGTATGTTGTGGGGATTGAGATCAGTGGCAGCGGCACACGCCAGTCTGTAGCGCTTGCCGACCTGGAAGGCAACATATTGCACCGGGTGCGTCGTCCGTTAGAGTATGTGC
>WNFX01001858.1_pt1 | contig 67487 bp, 57 predicted proteins | sample 5400111 | NCBI WGS metagenome assembly WNFX01 (sample SAMN13153363, study PRJNA577476) | soil metagenome | isolation source: 40 cm soil or saprolite under grassland replicate 1 | place: USA:California | collected 2016-06-15
CTGTGCTGGTGGCGCTGGCCGGAGTGCTATCGGTCGTCTTCGGCATTCTTATCGCTGCTCAACCTGCATCCGGACTGCTCGCCGTGGCCTGGCTGATCGGTGTCTACGCGATTGTGTTTGGGATCATGTACATCGCGGTTTACTTCCAATCGCGCTCCCTGGCAGCTAGCATAGCCTGAATTGATGCAGTTCAGGGACATCCTGCTCGCGATCTACTCCGCATGGGGTTGGATCGCGAGCAGGAATCGCGGTTCTCCTGGGGAAGGACCGGTGGAACGAGGAGAGGAACATGCAGCAGGCTGGCAGAGACGAAAACGGACAGGAGCAGACGCTTACAACAGCTGAAGACGCCGAACTAGCAGTGGTACGCACTCCAGAAACTCAAAAGCGCCGCAGGAAAGTAGTCGGGTGCTTGCTCCAGGTATTGGCACTGCAGCTCACGCTGTTTGGACTGCTAGCCTGGTTCGTCCACGTCCACCCCATCTTGCCGCTCGATGTCGCGATTACGCGCTCGATTCAACAGAACCAGACGCCGGGGCTGCGCATCACGATGCTCGCCATCAGCTATCCGGGGAGTTCACTTCTCCTGCCCGTTCTCATTCTCCTGACGGTTGGCGCTTTCTGGGCGGTGGGCGATCGTTTAGAGGCCGTATTCGTGGGAGGGCTTTCGACCGTCGAGCGGTCATGTAATGGCCTACATCGCGTATTGGGGGCTGCTCTTCGCCTTCGGCATCATCCTCTTCAAGGGAAGACACTGGTGGCGGACAGCCCTGCTAATCACCTCGGCCACGTTCGTGATGCTGATCGGCCCCTCCCGAATTTACCTGGGAGACCACTGGGCCAGCGATGTCCTCGGTGCCTACCTGATCGGTGAGGCCTTGTTAGGCCTTGCCGTGGGTGTCTATCTTCCATTGAAAGAGCGCGGCGTGCTGGAGACGCCCGAGGCACGCGCCCGCATCAAGAAACAGAAGGCGTTGCGGCCATTTCCGACAAAGGGAGGATTTTGAATGTCTCCACATACGACTGATACCACACACGAGAAGGCATCAACCGATACGTTGCCTTCTGGCCACGCCGGGCGGAGGAGACTGCTCATCGCCTTGACAGTCCTGGCGTTTCTCGCCATCGGAGCGGTGGCACTGTTTGCGCTTTCATTGATCGAAGGGGCGGTCATCCTCCTGATGCTTTCCGCACTGCTCGCCTACCTCAACTATCCGCTTGTGCAGATCTTACAACGCCGCCTCCCACCTCCTCTGGCAACCGCCGTTGCCTATCTGCTGGTGGCAGGTGTCCTGGCTGTAGTCATGTTTATCGTCACCTCCTCGCTCATTCGGCAATCATCCGCGCTCGCGCAATACATCCAATTCCTGTTGAGCCCGGCTGGAGAGCGCCAGCTTCAATCGCTAAGTGACTCCCTGGGAAAGTTTGGCATTAGCAAAGGCCAGGTGATCCAGTTCGAGAACCAGCTGCTTGCTCAAGTGCAGAGCGCGCTCTCTGGCCTACTTCCGTTCCTGATCGTGTTTTTCAGCAACCTCATCAACCTCGTCCTCTTGGTCACGCTCAGTGTCTACTTTGTCATTGACGGCCCGCGCATCGTTCGCTGGCTCCGCCTCAAAACTCCGGTAGCTCAAAGGGAGACGATCAACTTCCTCTTGAGCGATCTCGATCAGAGCCTGGGCGGGTACTTTCGTGGCTCGTTGCTGCAAGCACTGATAGGCGCCCTGGGTACCGGCGTTGGGCTCGCGCTGCTGCACGTCCCATATGCAGCTTTGCTGGGAACGCTCTTCTTTTTCCTTTTCTTTGTCCCGGTAATCGGTTCCGTTGTGATATCAGCGTTGTCTATCCTGGCGGCTCTGCCACAGGGGGGGGTGGTGATGCTCATTGTGGCTGCGTATATGACGTTTCTCCAGGGGATTGTCCTGGGGCAGATACTAGGGCCACGCATCTTCAGCAAAACAGTGGGAGTTCATCCCATTGTGGCCCTGTTCGCGCTCTTCGCGGGCGCAGAACTCTTCGGATTGCTGGGCGGGTTCCTGGCTATCCCTGTTGCTGGCGTGTTCCAGCAGATCATCGTGGCCCTCTGGCACAGGTGGAAAGATGAGCATCCCGACCAATTCCCCCCAGAAGAGTTGCCCCTTCGACAGTCAGCGGTATTGCCAGAACAACAGGTTACTCCAATAGATATACCCACCCCCGGTATCAGCCCCGGACATTGAGTTGGAAGCAGCCCGGAGGGAAGTGCCGCCAGGGCCAGGTTTCTGCATAGGAGATATTACAGGCGTCGCGTAAGAAGCCCCCACCAGGGAAGGTGATCGTCGTCGCCTTGCTAACAATACATGGTCTCTTCCTGATCATCATCGGCTTGATCGCTTTTTTCGGAGGCTTCCTAGGTGTCTATCACGTCTCGAATGGTCACGCGACACCAGGGGCTCTTGTCGCTGTTCTGGGAGCGTTTCTGGCGTGGATTTTTCTCCTGGGAGGGATTGTTTCCTTTCTCTGTGCCCAGGGATTGTTGACGTGGCAGCGCTGGGCATTCTGGTTGACGATTGCCCTCGAGATCACCAATCTGATTGTGGGAGGTTGCGCGCTGCTGCTGCGGCTGTTCGCCCCGTTGCCCATTGCTTTGAGCATGAGTGTTGCAGGGGGTATCCTCCTCTATGTGCTGATAGTGATAGGCCCACGCACGCTTTCCCACTGATAATGCATACTCGGAAAGCAGGCCAGGCTCACGGGCAAACATGACCGCCTGCATCCGATTGTTGGCCCTCGGCTTTGAGAGAACATAGCTCACTAAGAAAAAGTTTCACGCCTCTTCCCACGCTTTTCTTCACGAGCTCGGATTAAGCTGTGAATGTACTCGGGCGCTGTTCCATTCGTGATCACATGGTCAGGCGTTCTCCAGTACACAGGACAGTTGGTGCAGGTAAACGTCCTGGCCTATGAGCAGGGTTCCCAGGATAGAGACCTATAGTTGCACCCTAGCAAATGTAACTTGAAAGAAAAAAGGAGAAACATCACATGGCAAACATCTTCGAAACCGCGCGTGCTGAACGCGCATACAACAAGTACGTCAAGGGACTCGAGTCCATGGCCGGGCTTGTTGAGACCCTCAGCGGGCCGGGTCCCTTCACCCTCTTCATTCCCACGGATGCCGCTTTTGACCGCTTGTCCGATGACCAGCAGGCCACCCTGTTCGCGGACCCTGGCAAACTGGCCAAGGTGCTCAAGTACCACATAGTGCCAGGGTATTATACGGCGGACGACCTGCTTGATCGCCTCTTCCTCAAAACACTCGAGGGGCAGCGGCTCAGAGTGTGGTCGGATGTCTCGGAGGTTCCACTGGGGGAGGAAGAAATCGAGACAAGCGGAGACGCGCTGAGCTATATCAGTTCAGACACGGTAACCACCGCTGTGCGAGAAAGCATCACGATCAATGGTGGACACGTGATTCTGGCGAACGTGATCGCAGACAACGGGATTATGCACGTCATCGACAAAGTGCTCATCCCACCATTCACCATGCTCTAAAAACATGAAGCATACCGTTCGTTCCGGGTTGCACGGCTCTGCCTGAGCCTCGATACGACCCGGAACGAACGGGTGACTGCAGCGACTTCTCGGGGCATTAGCGATGCTCTGCTTTTGCCGAGGCAACTTCTTCCTATGGGAGATGAGGAATGCGGTAACCGCTGCGCGAGAGCATGGAGGATCGCGAAGGCAACCTCCTTTCGTGGGAAAGGATTCCTCCGTAGGAACGCCGACATATGATAGAATCGCATGTGCACAGAGAGGAGCAACACATGTTTGAAGCAGTCTTCAGGATTACCGCCCTGGTCAAAAGCGACGGGCAAGGGCAGCGCGTCTTTCGCGTCACGGAGCGAGAAGCACCCGCCACCGACGCGGAGTTCTTATCCCGTCTGGCGACGATGTACCAGCAGGAGGTGTACGCAACGCTGCGGACCGGTGATGACTTGACGATCGCGGTGCGGCTCGACCTTCCCCCCAGGGAGGTGGAACGAACCGTCCACCTGCGCGAGGACCGGCTCTTTGAGGGGGAGGGGATGCCACAGCCGACAGCGGACCCACTTCCTTTCATGCGGGCGTTCTATGAGCCATGGATGCAGCGGGTGGGACCAGGCGATGTCTTCACGATCACGTTCCGGGTACAGCGCCCCTAGCAATTCGTTGAATGGCTCTCCTGAAAGCGGGAGCGACGGGAAGGATGGTTCACTTGGGCAGGAGAGCCTGGAGTGCACCATCCAGGATTCCCTCCCTTCGCCCGCTCAGACACCGGTCGATGCGTGAGGTCCAGGTCCCAGACCGAGCAGCCCGTGCGTGGTGCCCATGCAATGATTCATGACGACGGTCAGCCCTGACGCTGTAGAGATAGAAACCCAAATGGCTAGCATGTAGCGCAGTCTTGCGGTGACCTCGCGACGAGAAAGATACCCAGGCATAGCGATATTGCGAACTGGCGAGAGAACACAGCCAGGTGGCGAAAGAGGAATAAACGTTCCCTTTGCGGTCAAAAGATTTCAGGATACCTGCTTGCATACCCCTAAGCAGGTAGATCATGATACACGAGAAGTGCGGAGTGAACAGAGATAGTATCGACTTGCACAGAGTTTGCAGCGGGGGGAAGCAGTATAATAAAGGGAGTTCAGACGAATGATCCAAACTCCCTTTCCCGAGTGGCTCTGTGTGTCATTCGCCACGTTCGTCATCCGAACGCTCGCCTCTGATACGGGTCATCCATTTGTTGGCAGTGCTCGTACTGATCGTTAAAGCCGTCGCGACGTCTCTTACTTTGGCCTCTGGATGTATTACCAGTGAAGCAATCAGCCCAAAGGCAAGCAGTAACACCGATAGGCTAGCGGTGAGTTCCAAGACGTACAAAATGCCGGTATCAAGTTTCTCAATGGTAGCAAATTGCTTCATGGTCGTTCCTTTCAAAACAACAAGTCAGTTGTTACTGCGAAGCGCGCAGAGCGTGATAAGAGGGAAGACCTGGGGGTAGTAACCCACTCGACTTTTGTGTGGAGGGCTCAGGAAGAGAGATGCCTAAGAGGGCGGCTAGATCGTGAGTTACAGATTGTAGGGTTTCAAGATTGATGGGGAAGGATGGAGTGGATCAACCATCACCGGTTGTTCACCCATATCAAGCGCACAGACAATATCCTGCTCTTACTTAATCTGCTGCTCTTGCTGCTGATCGTCTTTGTTCCCTTTCCCACGGCGCTCCTTACGGAGTATGCCGTAGGCCCCAACCGGCACCTTGCTGCAACTGTTTACAGCGGCACGTTTGTGATCACAGCTACTTGTTTCAATGCGCTCTGGCGCTACGCGGCGCACGAGAATCGACTCCTGGGCAAGAATGTCGATCCGCATGCCGTCAGAGCCATCAGCGATCAATACTGTTCGGACCTGTGTTGTATGCTGTCGCATTCGGCCTGGCCTGGATCTCGTCCCCAGCAAGCATTGCCTTGAATCTTCTGCTGGCCCTGTTTTTCGCTTTCCCGGTCGAAGGCCGCGCTCGCTGCCGGATGCCTGACACTGGTTTTTAAGCAAAACCGGACCGATGCTTACACTGTGCATACAGCGAGATTGGCCTGGTATAGAACAAGCGAGCCTAAACGTATGACCCGCTTGCCAGCTTTTGCAAAGTGAAAAAGTAGGCTGGGTCACCGGTTTTGTACAGGCCATACCACGCTTCAAGCGTTTGGGCATTATAAAGGTCAAGCTTTTTGAAGATATGGTAGGCAAAATCAATGGGGGCTGTTGCGCCAGCAGTAATGACGTTTCCATCGGTGACGGCTGGCCGGTTTTGATAGAACGCCTCTTTTTTCTCTTCAATCGTTCAAGTCGCGGCACTGGTCATCATTGGTTGCCGGGAAATATGACACAAGACGTCAAGAAGTATCGCCTATACTCCGTATATGCACCTGGAGAAGATAGAGAACGTTTCGAGAAGGAAGTTGCATATGCGCTACGGTCTTGTGTTGCCGAATGCGGGTCCATGTGACGCTCGCAAGCTCTCCCAACTGGCATCTATAGCAGAAGAGGCTGGATGGGATGGCATTTTTCTGGAGGACTACATCGTCCACCATCATGCCCATGATGTTCCTACATACGATCCCTGGGTCGCGTTAGCAGCGATGGCACTGCATACGGAACATATCCGCCTCGGCACGACGGTGACGCCCTTGCCCCGCCGTCGGCCCTGGAAGCTGGCCCGCGAAACGGTCACGCTGGATCGTCTATCCAACGGGCGGCTGATCCTGGGTGTTGGCCTGGGCGACCTGAATGACGCGGGCTTTGGCAGGGTGGGGGAAGCAACAGAGGACAGGCAGCGCGGCAGAATGGTTGACGAGGCGCTCGATGTGCTCGAGGGGTTATGGAGCGGGCAGCCATTCAGCTACCATGGAGCACACTACCAGGTGGATGACGTGACATTTCAGCCAACGCCTGCTCAAGCGTCGAGGATTCCCATCTGGATTGGTGGCGGCTGGCCCAAAAAAGGTATAGTGCAGCGGGCTGCTCGCTACGATGGCATCTGCCCCTACAAGATCCACGAAGAAGGAGCCTTCACAGACATGACCCCTGCCGAAGTGCAGGCATTGAAAGCCAGCATTCAGAGCCTGCGCAGCACGTCAGCTCCCTTCGATATCGCACTCGGGGGCCGCGAACGCGACGACGACTTGGAGCAGGATCGATCTACAATCAGGTTGCTGGCCGGGGCGGGAGCCACCTGGTGGATCGAATACATTCCCGTTGGTGAACTAGAAGGCATGCGCGCCTGTGTTAAGCGCGGGCCGCTGCGCATCGACTAGCTGACTATGCTGCTTGATAATAAACCAGGCGCTCAGTCTGGCATTCATAGCTTTTCTTCCAGCCGTTTGATGAAGCGGATCGTCGCGCCCTGGCGATAGCGGGGTAGTCCTGGGGTACGCTGGCGTGACGGATTACGAGATGCATACGAGATCCTTGATCATGACCCCATAACCGCGGTTATTCCTGTGAAAGTACCTACGAATATATAGCTGCCCGAAAGCGCCGGAGTTGCGAAGCGCGATGCCTGCCCTACCGGCGCCCTGGCAATCACTGCGCCTGTATCCATGTTGAAGGCATAAAGTATGCCGTCGTGGGTGTCGAGGTTGTAGACCGTGTGGCCGCCAACAACTGGCGAGCCGGCCACCAGCGAAGGTGCCTTCCAGCCAAGTTTCAGCTGTATTCCTGGGCCTACCTGTGCCTGCATCATGCCTTTGCTGCAAGGAATGAAGATAATTGAGCCAACCGCTGCTGCCCCACCAAAGGCGTGACAAATAGACATTACCAGGGCCTGGCCGCCTATGCCACCAAGGTCATCCGCATTGAGCAAGTAGCCCTTGCCAGATTTGCCATCGGCGAAGATCAACCCGCCCGGCAGCAGCAGTGGACCCATTGAACCAAGATCGGAATCGGTGGCATTCTCCTGCTGCCATCCCGTGGGAGCGAAGCCATCCTCCAGGCGCAGCCTGGGCGACAACCGCAGTACCGAGTCGCTGTGATCCCAACTGCCCTGGGTCGCTGCCCCATTGCCTACCGCTATATAGATATTGCCTTTAGCGTCCACGGCCGGCCCGGCAGGCGCCCAGATGCCCCCCTGGCGCGTGGTCGGGACCTGGAAGACGCGCATCGATCCCTGGCCGTCGGTGCGTAGGCCGACGACCCACCCGTGATAGTTGCCGCAGTCGCCCGCCAGGCCCCCGTAGGCAACGTAGACTATGCCCTGCGACAGCAGGAGCGCGGAACGCTGCTGCTGGGGCCGTGGCTCCATCCCCGGCGCATCGGCCGAGCGGCGTACCTTTACCTGTCCTGTATTGACATCGACACCCACCAGAACGTGCGTGGGTCCGCTCACCTCGGCCACGGCAAAGACCAGGCTGGTCGCAGGATCGTAGACGGGTGTGCCAGTGATGCCAAGTGGATCGATGTCGCCGCAGGGCAGTGTTGACTGTGGGACGGGCGTACCCACGCGGGTGTGCCACAGCACCTGTCCCGTATGCATATCCAGGGAGTAGAACGAGTCTCCTTCAGTAACAACAATTACATGCCCGCCGACAACCAGTGGTGAGGCGTACACAGCCCCATCCAGGCGCACTTTCCAGGCGCGCGTAAACTTATGTGGATCAGGCATGTTTGCCACGTAGCCTGTGCGTGTGTTGTTGCCGTGGTAGGTGGTCCAGTTAGGGTCAGGCAAAGTAGCGGGTGTAGCAGGTGTAGTGGCTGTAGGCGTCGAAGACTTTGATTCTATAGAGGTGCCATGCGAGACGCTGCTGCATCCAACGAGCGCGATGACCAGCATCCACACAGTGATCAACATGAAAGGCCGTGTGTGTGACCAGTGTGCAGTTTCCTTTCCGAGCGCGCGTTGCTGATCGCACATATTTCCTGGAAAGGACATCGAACATCTTCCCTCTCTCCTTGACCACTACTGGACGAATCAAGGCTTCGCCATGTCTAACAGCTATCCAAAGTGGCTCATTGTACCCGTAACTATTACGTGTCGCATCGATAGACTTAGACCTTACACAGTTTAGCAAATTGCTGTGCTCATTGCCCGTGCAATAGCAGGAAAGTACCAGCAGGGTCAGGCATATTGCTGAAACCACCCACCACCGGAGGTGCAGGAGGCGCAGCCTCTTGCCAGGGTTCAAGGGGTGTCCCCTTGTTCCTTCCCCCCCGGGGCGAGTGGGTGGGGATGAAAAGACATGATGAGTGAATGTCAAATATTGCTCTTGACAGAAGTACATATAATAAATGTAGAGACCCACACCAGGGGGGTATGGGTATGGAAGAATACGACCTACATTTAAGAAGGAGAGGCGATCTACTATGCAGATAGTACAGAGCATCGCTCAAGCATTATTTACTTCCTTTAGCATGTTTTGGGAAATCCTATGGCCGTTAATTCTCGGCTTTACCCTCTCAGGGATCGTCCAGGCACTTGTTTCTCATCAGAGAATAGCAAAAACGCTTGGCTGCGATGGCCCCAGGTGTCTTACCTTCGCCACGCTCTTCGGCATAGCATCGAGTTCGTGTTCCTATGCAGCCGTCGCGCTTGCTCGTTCACTCTTCCAGAAAGGGGCGAGCTTTACTTCAGCAATGGCCTTTGAGCTTGCATCAACCAACCTGGTGATTGAACTTGGGATTATTTTGATCGTCCTGATGGGATGGCAGTTTGCCGCGGCAGAGTTTGTAGGCGGTATTCTGATGGTCATCCTCATCGCACTGATCTTCCGGGTAACCTTAACACCCAGACTTGTGCAGATGGCAAGAACGCAAGCGGAGAAGGGCCTGGTTGGCAGAATGGAAGGACACGCTGCGATGGATATGAGCGTGTCTGGTGGGACGTTTTTCTCAAGATTGTTCGGTGGCAGAGGGTTGACCGCGGTCAGTAACTACTTTGTCATGGATTGGGCCTCTGTCTGGGTAGATATTGTGATTGGACTGCTCATTGCCGGTGCATTAGCGGCGTGGGTTCCAGACTCTTTCTGGCAGGCCTTTTTCTTCACCAGCAATCCAACAATTGCAAAAATTGAGGGGCCATTGGTGGGTCCTCTGGTAGCCATGTTCAGTTTTGTTTGCTCGATCGGCAATGTCCCGCTCGCAGCTGTGTTGTGGAGAGGTGGGATTAGCTTTGGCGGCGTCGTCAGCTTTATCTTTGCAGACCTGATTATTTTACCCATTCTTGATATTTACCGCAAATACTATGGTTGGAAAGTGATGGGTTACATTCTGCTCACCTTCTACATTGCGATGGCCGCGGCAGGATACATTGTCGAGTTTCTTTTTGAAGCGCTGGGTATTATTCCACAGGATCGGAATGTGGTTGCCATCACGGAAGGGGTACACTGGAACTACACCAGCATCCTGAATATCATCTTTCTTGTTCTGGCAGCCATACTTGTAATTCGCTTTATCCGCACGGGCGGATTGCCGATGCTGCGGATGATGAATGCACCGGAGCAAGAAATGTCTCATGAGATGCATGAGATGAGTTAAACTTGGAAACCTCTTTCAGAAAGTCATTTTTTCTTTCATGTTGTGCCGCCGGCCGGCGGCACAACATGAAAACTAACGCAGTAGCACCAGGATGCGGTTCATTTTTGTAGCGGTCAGGGAATGACCGGGCGTGCCATATGTCCTCCTTCAGACAGCGAACTGCCATGCGAATGCTAATGGCGAAGTGGCGGTAAGGTCAATGGCCGGCTCATCGGTTGACCAGGACTGTACATTGTCCTGGAACAGCGCTGAACCGCCATTGAATTGAGCATATTGATCGACTCCGTTGGGTGGGCAGGTCACCATGCCAGAGCGCATTGACTCATAGAACATGAGTTCTGTATACTATAGGTATGCTAGTACAAACGCTTCCTGACACGATGACAAAACTTGCCCAGATGGGCGATGTGACAACCTTTGAGCCTGCAGGCAATCAGCCGCAGCAGGAACGTCATCGTGCGCCTTACCAGTCGCGTAGTCTTGCCGAGTGTATTACCAATGTAGCCACCCCCAAAGGCCAGCTCCCTGTGCTCAAGACCATGTTGACCACTGCCTGCGAGCGTAATTGTTACTACTGCCCCTTTCGCGCGGGACGCAGCAAGATGAAGCGTCTCACCTTCACACCCGATGAGCTGGCGCGCGGCTTTGATACGCTCCAGTCGACGGGCCAGGCGCGGGGGCTGTTTTTATCTTCGGGCATCATCCGGGGCAGCGTCACCACCCAGGATAAAATCATCGATACCGTCGAGATCATCCGCAATCGCTACGAGTACCGGGGTTACATCCACCTCAAGGTCATGCCAGGCATTGAGTACGACCAGCTCTACCAGGCAATGCAACTGGCCGACCGCGTCTCGGTGAACCTGGAGGCGCCGACGCAGGAGCGCCTGTCGGCTCTGGCTCCAAAGAAGGACTTCACGCGCGAACTGCTCACCATGCTGCGCTGGGCGGAAGATATACGCCGAAAGCATCCAGAGCAGAAGCTGGCTCGCACGGTGACACAGTTCGTCGTAGGGGCCGTGGGTGATACCGACCGTGAATTGCTCTCTCTGAGCAGTCTGCTCTACCGGCAGATGGGGCTTACCCGCGCCTACTACTCGGGCTTCAGCCCGGTAGAGCAGACGCCTTTTGAGAACCTGGCGCCAACCGATCCACTGCGCGAACATCGCCTGTACCAGGCCAGCTTCTTATTGCGCGACTACGGCTGGAAAGTGGAAGACCTGCCATTCATGACCAATGGAAACATGCTCTTAGATAAGGACCCTAAACGAGCGTGGGCAGAACTGCATCTGCGCTCAGCGCCTATCGAGATCATGACCGCCAGCCGCGAACAACTATTGCGCGTTCCAGGGATTGGCCCCTTGGGCGCTGACGCGATCATCCAGGCAAGGCGCCAAAGTCGTCTCACCCAACTCGCACACTTACGAAAGTTGAATATTCACGCGCCAGAGCAAGCCGCTCCTTATATCCTCCTGGATGGGCACCTGGAGCCCACACAATTGGCGCTGTTTTAGCAACGTCGGATAGAGCCTCTTCTTTCCTGGAGTGCAAATCTATTAAACATCTCTTTGAAACAAGGAGGAGCGAATGAGCAGCAAGCAATCGCGTCAACACGTATCAACAGGTTCCCCCTACGAACCTCGCCTCGGCATCTCACGTGCAGTTGCCGTCCATTCGGGCCGCATTATTGCCGTAGCCGGTACTGCTCCACTGGGACCTGATGGTCGTACAGTAGCGAAAGGAGACCCTGCCGCCCAGGCGCGGCGCTGCCTGGAGATCATACGCAGCGCGCTCGAACAATTAGGTGCAGGCCTCGCGGATGTGACTCGGACCCGCATACTGCTGACGAGCATAGAGGATTGGGAGAGCGTAGGGCAGGTGCATGGGGAGTTCTTCAGGAACATTCGACCGGTGAATACAGTCATGCAGGTGACCCGTTTTATCGATCCCGACTGGTTGGTGGAAATTGAGGCGGACGCGGTAGTAGAAGATTAGCACTCCATAAGAACTTACGGCAAGAAGGGAAGGAGCCAGACAGACGCAGTATCTGTCGACTCCCTCCCCGCCATATGTGCTCTGTAAGCCGGGCTATACCGCCAGCGGACTAAGCAGAAGGCTTTACACTCGCGAGGAACTTCCAATCTGTTGCACCATTCACATTCGCAAGCTGGAATTCCGAGACGACCTGGAGCGTGGTGTCGCCGTTGGCATCAAAGGTAATATGCCCGGTCACCCCCATCCAGTCGGTCTGCTTGATAGCGTCGATGACCGCCTGGCGGAACTTCGCGGCCCCAGCCGCGTCGCTCTTCCCCGTGGGCGTGGAGACCCCACTGTTAATGGCCTTCTTGATCGCCTGGATCAGGATGTTCATCGCGTCGTAGGCATTGAGGCTGTAGGCAGTCGGCTCGCCGTTATAGGCGGCCTTGTACTGCGAGATGTAGGTTTGCGCTGATGAAGTCTTGGTGAAATCGATCGACCCGGTAGTACCATAGACGGGACCACCCGAGGTGCCGATCGTCTTGGCAAAGTCGGGTGTGACGACGCCATCACCGCCGCCGAAAGGGGTATTCTTCAGCGTGGGCACCGAGAGCATCTGCTTGCGCACCAGCGTCCCGCCTGTGGCATCGGTCCCGGCAAAGTAGACCACATCGGGATGGCTGTTGCCGATGGTGGTCAGCACCCCGGTGAAATCGGTGGTCGTCCCGGGCTCGCTGCTGCGACCAAGGAGCTTGCCACCCAACTTCTGCCAATTGTACGCGAAGGCATCGGCCAGGCCGATGCCGTAGGCCTCGGCGTCGTCGATGAGCCATGCCGTCTTGTAATGCAAGGTAGTGTAGAGCAGTTGCGCTCCTACTGCCCCCTGGACGTCATCGGTGGTCGGGACGCGGAAGTAGGTCACCTTGCCACTGGGACGCAGCGTCGAGATCAGGTTCTTGGAACCGCCGCACAGGTTGGGATCGCTCTTGGTCAGGCACGCCAGTGAATTGGCCGGGCTAATCAGAGCCAGGGGCGCCTGGTTCGCCAGGGGCATCTCCGCCTCTGCCACACCGCTGTTCAAAGGCCCCACGACCCCCGCGACTAAGGCATCACCGATGAGCGCGGTGACGTTTGCCTTGCCCACGGCCGGATCGTGCGCCCCGCTGGGGCCGACATCGTCCCTGGGCACAAAGGCCAGGGTATAGCCAGGAATAGTCTTATTGGCGTTGGCCTGGTCGACGGCAAGGTGAGCGCCATTCTCGGTGGGCTTGCCGCCACTCTCATCTTTCCCGGACACAGGCAGATCGGTCGCCACTTCAATGGTAGTAGAACCCTTGGCAGGCGTGGTGCCAGTCGTCGTACCCGCGCCACAGGCCGCCAGGATCGCCAGCAACAGGGAAAGACCCATTACCAGCGCAAAAATACGAGACCAATTTCTCCGCATGATGTTGTTCGCCTCCTTATACTATGCTTGACACGGATCAGGCAACATACCTGATTCTGGTGGAAGAGCAAAAAGCCCTCCTGTTCACAACGAGGCTCACCCCTCACCTTATCTGCAACACATGCACCGTGTTATCCGCAGTCGCAGCGGCGATGAGCTTGTCGTCCGGTGACCACGTCAGCGTCATCACATGGGCAAGGTTATGGTACGTTACGACCGTGCTTCCAGTTGCCGCATTTCGCACCTGCACGGTTCCATCCATGCTGGCAAAGGCGAGGAGCTGGCCGTCAGAGGACCAGGCCAGGACCTGCACGGCGGCAGTATGACCTTGATAGGAAGACACCTTGCGCCCGGTGATGGCATCCCACACCTGGACACCGTTATTCCAGCTCTCAAAAGCAAAATATCGGCCATCAGGCGATAACTGCCATGCCCCGCTTGCAGCGAGATTCGGGAATGCCAGCATAGTATGCCCGGTGACGGCATCCCATATCTGTACCTCACTATCATTGGCCGTCAAAATCCGCCTACTCTGGGGCGAAGACTGCCAGGCACTACTCAAAGCGAGATTCGGGAATGCCAGGATGGTATGCCCGGTAATGGCATCCCATATCCGTACCTCACCATCATTGGCCATCAAAATCCGCCTGCTCTCTGGTGACCATTGCAGGAAATACACCCCCCCGGGAAGGCCCTGGTACGTAGCCAGCTTGCGCCCGGTGAAAGTATCCCATACATGCAACATCCCCTGATCAAAGGTATCCCGTACTTGCAGCGCTGGCTGATCATCTATCGAGACCATTCGTCGTCCATCGGGCGATAGTTCAACCAGGCCTGCTGATGCAATGTGAAAGGTCGAGATATTAGTACCCGTAAAAACATTCCACAGCTGGAACGTTCCATCAGAAGAGCTGAGGAGGAGCAGTTGATTATCAGCTGACCAGAATAAACGATGTCCTCCTTTGCCAGGATGACCCGCAAAGGTCAAGAGCTTCTGTCCGGTGAGCGGGTCCCAGATCTGCACAGTACCATCATCACCAATACATGCAATGTGCATACCATCGAATGACCAGGCCGTGTAAAGAAGGCCATTGGCATGACTACGGACGGTCAGGGTATTGTGCCCTGTAACGGTATCCCACACCTGTAGTGCTCCATCACGACTGCTTGCGTCCTCACTGGTAACGGCCAGGTACCTCCCATCGGGAGACCACGACCATCCGCTTTTGGTGCCAGGACCGGCGTAGGGCACAGGTAAGAGGGGATTCTGGATCAGGTTTTCCGCGGTCAGATCCCAGACCTGCACCGAGTAGCCGAAACTACTCAGCAAGGCCAGGTACTTGCTTGCATATGGCCACACGGGAGATCCCTCGACACCTTGACCTCCTTGATAGGTGAAGAGGATAGTTCCTCCGTCAATGGCAGAAGAATGATGTCCAACCGCAAAGGGTTGGAGGTGTTGTACACGTGGTAGCCAGCCAATCAGCATACTCACAACCACCAGCAGTGCCGCGAGTCCCACTTCGATGAGGCGTAGAAAACGCTGGCGTCTGGGCCTGGTCAGCTGTCGGACCCTTGCATCGGGGGGAGTCGCATGTGGCATGGTGGTCTGTGATGTGGTGGATATGGCTGCATCCTGCCTCTGTGTAAGTGCGAGCGCGGCTGCCTGGCGCACAAATGAGTTTTCGTCTTGCAGAGTGGCCATGAGTGGCTCGACAGGCACCCGCTCACCAAGCGTTCCTAACATCATGGCTGCTATCTCTCGTACCAGCCACTCGGGATCTTGCAGAGCAACCAACAACAGTTCCAGTGGCGCTCGCTCACCCAACTCTCCTAGCGCCCGTATTACTGCCGCACGCACCGATGCATCTTCATCGTTTAAGACCGCGATCAGCGTCTCAACTGGCATATCCTTGCCCAGCATTCCCAGGGCTTGCACGGCGGCTGTGCGCACCTGCCACGCCGGATCGTGCAGCGCAGCCAGCAGCGCCTCGACTGATGATCCAGGAGAGAAGTCCTTATTGGCTAGCCCAAGACGAGCCAGCACCGTAGGTAAGAGAGCTTCGGGTGCATGGACAGGCACCAGGTGGAGCCATTGGTCACGAACTGAGTATCCGTTCTGTTCGGAATTGTGGTGGTCGGTCTCGTCCATTCCTTCACCTCATCTCCTTAGCATCTATATCCAACGCCTTGCGCAGCAGCCGCGTACCACGATGCACATTGGCTTTTACTGTGCCGATTGGTTGTTTGAGTTGTGATGCAATCTCGCGGCACGTGAGGTCATTGAAGTAATACAGTTTCATCGTCTCTCGATAGAGGTCTGGCAGTCGAGCCACCTGCATCTCTAGCTCACGCCGGCTTTCACGACGACAGACCTCCTCATCTGGTCCCAGAGATTTGTCTTCCAGGTCAAACAACAGGCTATCTTCTGACAGATCGAGGGGAATTGACGGGAGCCTGGTGGCCCGGACGTGATTCTCGCGGGTATAGTTGTAGAACATGTTTCGCGTGATCTCATACAGCCACGGTTCCAGCTTCAGCGCGCGAATCTGTTGAGGTGAATAATTCTTCAGCGCATAATACGCGCGTTCCAGGGCACTTTGAACAATCTCCTGAGCAGCCTGCGAGTTAGCCGTTTTGAGCAAGACAAAGGCATAGAGCCGATCTTGATAGGTCAGCACCAGTCGCTCGAAGGCGTGATTCAGATCCGTCGCCAACAGAGTTGGTAAATGCTCGTTCCTTGAATCCATTCATGTTTTCCGCGTTTGTACTTCACGCTTTCATAGGACTATAACACGTCAGGTGCCAGGAGGGTTGCAATAACATCCTATCCAATTCTTCTTGCGTTCCGCCTAGCTCTGTGCTATACTTCCAAAATCAGCGAGGGACTTCATCCCCCAGTCATGATTATTGTAATCACTGATACCAATTAAATACACACGCTCTCCGGCGCGAGGACCCGTGTAAGGGCCCTTCATGCTGTCAGATTGAGAGCGGAGGAGGATCTGTTTTTGGCGAACATCATTTCCATGAAGCAGCTTCTTGAAGCCGGCGTACACTTCGGTCATCAGACCCGCCGCTGGAACCCCAAGATGCAGCCATTCATCTTTATGGCTCGCAATGGCATCCATATCATTGACCTGCAACAAACGGTGACGCGCCTCAATGAGGCGTATAAGTTCGTGGAGCAGCTGGTTGCCAGTGGCGAAACCATTCTGTTTGTCGGCACAAAGAAGCAAGCGCAGGAAGCCGTTGCCGAAGAGGCCAAGCGCTCTGGTATGTACTATGTGAACCAGCGCTGGCTTGGTGGCATGCTGACCAACTTCCAGACCATCCAATCGCGCATCCGTTACCTGCGTGACCTGGAAACCCGCCGGGACCGTGGCGATTTCGAGCGTCTGCCTAAAAAAGAAGTTCAGCGTTTGCAGGACGATATTGCGCGCCTGGAGCGCACATTGGGCGGTATCAAGGATATGCGCCGCCTGCCGGGTGCCCTCTTCATCGTTGATACGCGTAAAGAGCGCACTGCCGTCTTAGAGGCACGCCGCCTGGAAATCCCCATCATCGCTCTGGCTGATACCAACTGCGACCCCGATGAGATGGATTACCCCATCCCGGCCAACGATGATGCCATTCGTGCCGTCCGCCTCCTCTGCACCAAGATCGCTGATGCCGCCGTCGAAGGTCGCCGCGAACTAGAAGCTCGCCAGAAAGACAGTGAACAGGCTAGAGAAGAAGAAGCTTCCATCATAACCGAGGCTGCCCCATCCAGCGCTGAAGGAGAGTTGGCGCCTGCCGTTGAACAGGAAGCAGCTCAGCCGGCTGAAGATACGCAGCAGGCCGAGCCGTCCGCTTCTACCGGAGCCGAGCCTGAACTCGTCGCGAAAGAGTCTCTCTAGCGTCCTACAATTCAAAAGAGAGAATTCGGAGGGCGGGAGGCAAGAGGCAGGCAGCCTCCTGCCTCCCGTCTTCTAATGTGTTCAATTTCTTGCACGCCTCTTGAGCGCCGATAGGGGTCCAGGGGCGGAGCCCCTGGCGGGGGTTTGGGGTGTCCCCCAACCTCTCTCCCTTACGCCGCCGCAGGCGGCAAGTAAAGAAAAACTCAAATAAAGGTTTAGTTGCATCAAATTTAATTTGTCAAGCACTCAGGTACCAAAACAAATGGACAAGCGCTATTGTGTTTTCATCCAGCACCTGAGTATCCTAACTAAGGAGAATAACAGTTATGAACTACGTTGCTACAGACGTAAAAAAACTGCGTGAAGAGACGGGTGCAACCTTTTCTGATTGCAAAGACGCCCTCACTGAAGCGAAAAGTTGGGACGACGCTATCAAGATTCTGGAAGCCAGAAGCAACCGGAAAGCGGAGAAAATGATGTCGAAAGAGCGTGAGACCAAGGAAGGCGGCGTTTTCTCCTATGTCCACCATAATCATAGCGTGGGTGTGCTGCTGGAACTCAATTGCAGCACGCGCGCGTTCCGGCAGCTAAGCATGAGGAGGTAATCACTAACAAACTCAAGAAAACATTAAGCGAGCAGGTGCTGATGATGCAGCCATGGGTGAAGGATGAAAGCGTCATTGTTGGTGACCTGGTCCGCAAGGTGATTGCTGATACCGGTGAGAACATCGTGCTGCGGCGCTTTAGTCGCTTTGCGTTAGGTGAATAAGGACTTGTTGATAGCATGGGAGCATTAGAATACGGGTCTCAAGGCACCTTGCAGGCAACCTCACCTCTGAAGTACCGGCGTATCCTGCTCAAACTGAGCGGTGAGGCACTTTGTCCCCCGAGTGGATACGGTATCGAGGGGGAACTGGTGCTGCGTATCGCCAAAGAGGTCAAGCGCGTGCAAGATCTGGGCATAGAGGTGGCAATGGTCATCGGTGGCGGGAACATGTGGCGTGGGGCCGATGCTGCTGCGACGGGCATCGACCGCGCTACCGCCGACTACGTCGGCATGCTGGCCACGGTCATGAATTCCCTGGTGATGCAGGATGCGATGGAAAAGCTGGGTATGGTCACTCGTGTCCAGACGGCTATCGAGATGCCGCCGGTGGCCGAACCATTTATTCGCCGCCGCGCGGTACGCCACCTGGAAAAAGGTCGCGTGGTTATCCTCGCGGCGGGCAGCGGCAATCCGTTTTTCACGACCGATACGGCTGCTGCCCTGCGCGCCGTCGAACTCAATGCCCAGGTCTTGCTCAAGGCAACCAAAGTGGATGGTGTGTATGACGATGATCCCATGCATAATGCGAACGCCCGCAGGTTCGAAACACTGAGCTACATGCGGGCACTGAATATGGGGCTTAAAGTCATGGATAGTACCGCGATTTCGCTATGTAAAGATAACCACCTGCCGATTGTCGTCTTTAACCTCAACGACCCAGGTGCCCTTGAAGCTATTATGCGTGGCGAAAACCGTGGCACACTCGTTCATGACATAGAAGAGCCCCATCTCGGTGAGACGTTGAAGGCGTCCTTGTAGGGGCCGATTTATCGCGCCCCGGGGGTGTGGGGTGTTCCCCACCTCTCTTCTTTCCTTCATAGGAATGGAGATCCGGTATAGGTCGCCTGTAAGCATTACAATGGGAGCATTGCTATGGCAGATGACATTTTCGGGGATACCGAACGACGTATGCAAAAAGCAGTTGAAGCCCTGCGCCATGACCTGGCTGTAGTTCGAACTGGTCGTGCCAGCGCAGCCCTTCTGGAGCGTATCCAGATCGATTACTACGGCGCACCGACGCCGATTAACCAGGTTGCCACCATCTCTGTTCCAGATGCACGTATGCTCGTGATCCAGCCATGGGACCGCAAACTCTTAACGGATATAGAGAAGGCTATTCAGAAATCTGACCTGGGCATCAATCCAAATAATGACGGGCAGGTGATTCGCCTCAGTATCCCGCCGCTCAACGAGGAACGCCGCCGTGAGATGGTGAAAACCGTCCACAAGAAATTGGATGAGCACAAAGTGGCTGTCCGTAATGTTCGACGCGATTGTCAGGATAAACTGCGCGATCGTGAGAAAAAGAAGGAAATTTCCGAGGATGAGTTGAAACGTAGCTCGGAGCGGCTACAGAAACTCACCGATCGTTTCATCGACGAGATGGATAAGGTCGGAAAGACCAAGGAGCTTGAAATTCTGGAGGTCTAAGTTGGCCAAGACACAAGCCTCCTTTCCCGCGACTCACAGGAAAGGGAGTATGGTGCAATCTACCGCATCCATAGGAACCCGGCAGCCCGGGGAACAACAGCATGAGAGCCCCTTTGTGGACAACCGGGCCGCGTGTCCACTGCGTCACATTGCCATCATCATGGATGGCAATGGACGTTGGGCGACGCGACGTCACCTCCCTCGCCTGGCCGGGCATAAAGCCGGGGTTGGTGCGCTGCGTCGCGTGGTCGAGTGCGCTGTCGATGAAAACATCGAAATGCTCAGCGTATATGCCTTCTCAACCGAGAACTGGGGCCGGCCACGTGCCGAAGTAAACGGACTCATGCGTCTCTTCTGGGAGACGATTCGTTCGGACCTGGAAAAATTGCACCGCGATGGGGTGCGCTTGCGTCATCTTGGCCGTCTGCAAGACCTCTCGCCCGATATACAACGAGCGGTGCGAGAGTCGATAGAGCTAACCCGTAATAATACGTGTCTGCACCTTAATGTTTGCTTTAACTACGGTGGCCGGGCCGAACTGGTGGATGCCATTCGCCAGATCGTTGCCGATGGACGTGACCCCGACGCGATTACCGAGGAGCTGATCAGTTCCTACCTGTACACACGTGATATGCCTGATCCCGATATGGTTATACGCACCGCGGGAGAGATGCGTGTAAGTAACTTCCTGCTCTGGCAATCGGCCTATAGCGAGTATTATGCTACACCAACGCTCTGGCCAGATTTTGGACGAGAGGACCTGCGTGCCGCGCTGGAAAGCTACCGGCAGCGGCAGCGACGCTTCGGCAAGATATGACGCGTACCGGGCATGCGACACTATTTATGACCACGTGTTACAATGTACAGTGATTCCACCAAAGCAGGAGAAACGTGTCGCGTGCAGTACGCAACTGGAGAAAACCCACAACCAGATCCCGGTCCAACTCAGCAGACTGGAAGACGAAGCCTGGGCGCTATCGCCCAGCGCTGGCTTACCGCTATCATCGCTATGCCCATCGTGCTCGCTTTTGCTCTGCTCGGCGGCTGGTTCGCGTTTGCAGGAGTGGCAGTTGTAGTAGCCCTGGGCACCTATGAACTGCACAACATGATGCACCACGCGGGCTATCGTCCGTTGATCATCATCAGTATGGCGCTCAACTTGCTCTTTCTCGTCGCGGCCATGTTCCCGCAGCAGCGCCTCCTGTTACTCGAAAGCGGCTTGAGCGCCGCCCTGTTCATCTCGTTTCTCTGGCTGCTTTTTCGTAAGAAACTCGATGGTGCGATGGTTGATTGGGCGCTCACCCTGGCGATTCCTATTTACCTGGGCTGGCCGATGAGCCTCGCCCTGCTCTTGCGCGGCTACCAGGTTAGCTGGCCTTTGCCACCGGGCGCCTGGTGGTTACTGCTGATTTTACTCGGCACGTGGGGTTTTGACTCGGCAGCCTTTTTCTTCGGACGTTACTTTGGCCGGCATAAACTTGCCCCATCCATTAGCCCTGGTAAAACCTGGGAAGGCGTACTGGGCGGCATGCTGCTCTCCATTATCGCTGCCCTGCTCTTTACCGTTATACCCCTGGGTATTCCCTGGTATCTCGCTGTCGTGCTGGGTATCTGGCTTGGAGCAGCCGCCACCATAGGCGATCTGGCAGAGTCCCTCATCAAGCGTCAGACCCACGTCAAAGATAGCGGCCAGTTTATGCGTGGTCACGGCGGCATGCTCGACCGCGTCGACAGCCTGCTTTTCGTAATCATCGCAGTCTACGTATTTGCGCAGTTTGTACACCTATAGGAGCCGTTATTCGCTGTCCGCATAGGCGTCGAGTCGAGAAACTGGAAAATGGGTATTGCCAGGGCTCTTCGAAAGTCACCTTTTGGTCCAGGACGGCCCGCACGCGGGCCGCTTTGCAATATAATTGTTGAGATTGTTGCAGGCTGAAAGCCTGCAACAATCTCAACAATTATACCTCTGTGAGCGCCGTAGGCGTGAGCAAGGATCTCGAGATGTGACTTTCGCGATACCCACAGGGTATTGCCCTGCCCAATCTTATTGTACTGTGCATCCATGCTATAATCTGAGTGTATGACAATTCACCTGTTGAGCTTGAATAAAAACATATGACCAATTTCCCAAGGCGCATAGCTTTGCTCGGTAGCACCGGGTCTGTCGGCCGGCAAACGCTGGACGTTGTAAGGTGCTTTCCAGAGTATTTTCATGTAGTGGCACTGGCGGCCCGCAGCAACGTCGCATTGCTCGCAGAACAGGCCCAGGAATTTCAGCCATCGCTGGTAGCATGTTTTGCCGGTACGCCAGAAATAGAACGAGCAGCACTAACTTCGCTGCCCGGTGTCATCCTCGGCGAACAGGGCTTGATCGACGTCGCTACCCATAGTGGTGCAGATATTGTCGTCGCGGCTACCTCCGGCCTGCAAGGCCTGGGCCCTACATTAGCGGCCATCGCTGCCGGCAAAACCATCGCGCTGGCAAACAAAGAAACGCTGGTGATGGCGGGCCATCTCGTAATGCGTGAAGCGCAGCGCGCGGGAGTGTCCATCATTCCCGTGGATAGCGAACACAGCGCCATCTGGCAGTGCCTGCGCGGTGAACGTACAGCAGATGTGAAGCGCCTGCTGCTGACCGCCTCGGGTGGACCCTTTCGCCGTGCCCCGCTCGAACAACTGCGTGCAGTCACCGTCGAACAGGCCCTGGCCCATCCCACCTGGCGCATGGGACCAAAAATCACCATAGATTCTGCTACCCTCATGAATAAAGGCCTGGAGGTACTTGAGGCTCACTGGCTCTTCGATATTCCGTATGAACGCATAGAAGTGATCGTGCATCCTGAGAGCATAGTACACTCGATGGTCGAATTTATTGATGGCTCTCTCAAGCTGCAGGCAAGTTTGCCCAACATGCACCTGCCTATTCTGGATGCCTTGAGTTACCCTGCGCGTCTGAATACTGCAACCACCGGGCTCGTACGAGAACTATATTGGACTGAAGTAGCACAACTCAATTTTGAAGCGCTTGATAGAGAGCGCTTCCCCTGTTTTCGTCTGGCATTAGAGGCTGCAAAACGCGGGGGCACCTATCCCTGTGCTCTTGTAGGAGCCGATGAAGAAGCGGTAGCTCTTTTCCTTGGTGGTAAAATAGGTCTATTAGATATCGCTCAACTCGTTGGAGCCGTGCTGGAGCGTCACCAATCGGTGCCCGAGCCGGATGTACCCACTATTCTGGAAGCATGTGCCTGGGCGCGTAGAACAGCACGCGAACTATATAACCTTTAAGGAAGGTCTCGATGAATAACTGGTTCTTACTGGCTGCCATTCCAGTATTCGGACTGCTCATCTTTGTACATGAACTTGGCCACTTCATCACAGCCAAGTGGGCAGGCATCCGCGTGGAGGAATTCGGCCTCGGCTTCCCTCCTCGCCTGGTAGGCATCCGTAAACGTGATACAGGTGGCTGGGAAGTCATCTGGTTCAGTGGCAGGCGCGATGAAGCCGGTGTCGACCTGAAACAGACTCCCTTTAGCGGCACCAGCGGCGGTGTCACCACTGGCAGCGCCCCTCCCTCCCAGCACACCATCTATTCGCTGAACTGGCTGCCCATCGGCGGCTTTGTGCGCATGCCGGGCGAAAATGGTGATATTAACGATGAAAAGGGTAACTACGACCCGCAGAGCTTCGCTGCCAAACCGGCGGGAAAGCGCATCATCGTCCTCTGTGCGGGTGTCGCCATGAACTTTTTATTGGCGATGATCCTCTTCACCTTAGCCTATGGCCTGGGTGAACCAACCTATCCCGCTCAGATCGCCTCGGTGGTTTCCGGCTCCCCGGCGGCCGCGGCAGGACTGCGCGCAAACGATACCATCGTCCTGGTGAATAACCAGCCTGTGCATCTCTTCACGGAAGTCCAGGCTATCGTTACCAGGGCCATCACTAATGACAACGACCGGCATGCCACCATGCCTGTGACCCTGGTTATAAAACATGCCGGCCAGAAGGGCCTGGTTACCACGATAGTCAACGTGCGCGTCCACCCGCCAGCGGGGCAGGGACCAATGGGCATCGAAGGCAAAACAGTGCTTGTCAGTTCCCCGCTGTGGCAGGCTCCCTTCAAGGGTGTGCTCTATACATTTACCACTACTGGCCTGTTCATTCAGGGCATCATACAAATGTTCACCGGGACCCTCCCATTCCAGGTTGCAGGACCGGTTGGCATCGTCAGGATTACCGGCAGCGTCGCCCAGAGCATTCCCCAGGTCGGCTGGTGGCCCATACTCAGCTTGACAGCCTTCCTGAGCCTGAACCTGGCAATCATCAACATCTTGCCTTTCCCCGCTCTGGATGGCGGGCGCGTCCTATTAATACTCATCGAAATTTTACGCGGCGGCAAACGCCTCAAACCCGAACGTGAAGGTATTATCAACTTTGTTGGCATGGCCGTCTTGCTTACCCTGATGGTCGTCATCACCTTCTTCGACGTAAGAGGAATAATACGTTAGAGTAGCGGGGTTCTTAGGGGTGGCCCCTGAATGGGAGTGGGGGACCCTGCCTGGGGGGCAGGTAATCCCCACTTTCAACCTTTTTTCTGGGGTGGGGAGGAATTGGCCTGGATTAGAAATAGGAGCTTATAATGCGAAGAAAAACCCGGCAGATCCATGTCGGCAATATAGCCATCGGCGGCGACGCACCCATAGCCGTCCAATCAATGTGTACCACCTATACCCGCGACGTCGAAAGCACCGTCGCCCAGATCCACCGCCTGGAAGACGTTGGCTGTGAAATCGTGCGCGTAGCCGTGCCAGAAGAAGAAGATGCGCTCGCTATCGGCGCAATCAAAAAGCGTATCCACATTCCATTGGTCGCCGACATTCACTATAAACATTCGCTGGCTCTCGAGGCTATTCGCCAGGGCATAGACTGCGTGCGTATCAACCCCGGCAACCTCATCAACGGCCGTAAATCCCTTGAACAGATCGTGGCCGCCTGCAAAGAGCGCGGCATCGCCATGCGTATCGGCGTCAACTCCGGCTCAATCGACGCCCTCGACCAGCGTGCCCAGATGCAGCGCATCCAGGTCAGGCTGCGCGACGATGGCGTACTGGAGCGCACCGACCCGGCTGAGGCCCGTCGCAAAGAGCGCGAACACCTGGCGGAACGTATGGTCAACCGGGCGCTTGAATTCATAGGCTGGTGCGAAGAAATGGACTTCCACGAGATAAAAGTCTCGCTGAAATCTTCCACGCCCCTCACCGCTGTCGAAGCCTACCGCCGCTTCTCGCAGCGTTCCGACTATCCCCTCCATCTCGGCATCACCGAGGCGGGCACCACCGTCACGGGCGCCGTCAAATCCGCCGTTGGCCTCGGTCTCCTGCTCTCCGATGGCATCGGCGACACTATTCGCGTCAGCCTCTCCGCCGAACCGGAGGAAGAAATCCCCGTTGCCTATGAGATCCTGCGTTCGCTCGAACTGCGCAACCGCGGCGTCACCTTCGTCTCCTGCCCATCCTGCGGCCGCGTCGAAATCGACGTCATCCAGGTCGCCAACGAAGTCGAGCGCCGTCTCGCCAAAGTGCAGACCCCCATCCACGTTGCCGTGATGGGCTGCGTCGTCAACGGCCCCGGCGAATCTCGCGACGCCGACGTAGGGCTTGCCGGCGGCAAAGGCAAAGGTGTCATCTTCCGCAAAGGTGAAGTCATCAAAACCGTCCCCGAAGATCAGTTCCTCGATGCCGTGCTCAAAGAAGTCGCCAGCCTGCTGCCCGAGCGCGAAGCCAAACTCGTCTATCCCGCAGGCGGCATTCAGGAGACCACTATTCGCCATCGCACCCGTGACGAAGGCATCGGCCGGCCAATGCTGAAGTCATGACAACGTAGTCAAGGACTCCTGCGACAAACGAGTGTCCATGCCAGCCCGCACTGGATCGAGGAATGCCTTGAAAGTTGAGGGGTGTGCACTCGCCTCACATGGATAACACTGTTTTCTTGATGCGCGTCTTCCTGCTCCCAAGCAGGTCGATTCCGAACCACAAGCTCCAGATGGGAATGAGAAGGAGCACTCCAGCCAGTCCAACGGTGTAGATGATCTGAATATCTAGTATCCGACCAAGCGCGTCGAGGAGCGCAAAGATGCCCAGCACGGTCGTGAAAATACCGAGAGCTGGTTGTTCGCGCTGCAGCAAGAGGCCGATGCCCAACCACCACATACCGCCCAGGGTTGACTCGAGGAGGTTCCAGAGACCGACATAGACGAAATTGAGAAAGCCGCTGAAGACAACTTCATACACCTGGCGCTGCTGGACACTCGCCTGGCCGTACCCTTCGATGAGCGGCGGGCTGATTGCCGCCAGAGTCGTTGCACCTATTGCTCCGATGAGCATGTAGACCAGACCACAGAAGGTGAAGAGGGTGATCAGGTTCATCCCTTTCTGCTGGAGTCGGCTCCACACAAGCAAGGCCAGGGGGGCGAGCAGGAGGTAGTAGCCGAATATATCGAGGATCATTCCCCATCGAAACAGGCTCGCGCCGTTGGCCCCAGTCCCCAGGAGGGAGGTTGGATTGGAGAAGGGATCAGTATTAATGCCTAAGACCACCACTTGAACCCCTATACTGCCCAATGCCAGCAAGGTGGCGAGGATCGATGTGACAGCCGCCAGGCGTTGAAATGATACGTCGTTGTTCATACTGGCTCCTTGTGTTCGAGATATTCATCTATCATCCCCACCCAGGATATGCCAGCATCTCATATCAAATCCGTTTCTATTGTGTATGTTTGGGACCTGGCGCCCGCAAGGGGCGGTCCCTCGATACATCGGGATACCTGCCCCCCAGGCAGGGTGCCTACATGTCCAAACAGGAATCAACAGGATTTGATATAAGGCATTCCTGGCGCCTGGCTGCATGCTCATCACACCCACTTCGCGTAGCATCGATGCAAGCGCATTTCTATTCTACCCGGTAAGGCAGTGTTTGTATAGCAACAGATGCTGTTCCCCAGGGCTTTCCAGTTCTCGCTTAACGGATCAGCAGTGGCCACTCCCCACCCCTCTCTAAAATGAAACGTCATGCGCCGTTGGCGCACCACTCCGTATGAAAACTCGTTTTCAGAATACTCTGTTGGCGAATGAAAGCTAGGGTACAAGCGAGCATGGCACCCGCAAGGGGTGCCACTACCATGAGACGAACGCATCGGCTTGACAAGCCGTTTCATAGTAGTGGCGGGGCTTGCCCCCGCCATGGTTCCCCACCCGAGTCGCCTCCCAGTGTCATTCGCCAACAGAGTCTAAAATTGGGAGGGGTGGGGTTTGACAGGAGAAGTGGGAAGCCCTGTGCTGTTCCCCAGGACTTTCCAGTTCTGACACAGGCACCTTCTCAGGCTGGCCAAACTCCACCCCCCGAGAGAAAAAGTGGTGGCGCAGCCCGCCCGGCGGGCTGCGCCACCACTTTTTCTCTCACATTTTTTTGGGGTGGGGCAACATTGCCAGCATTGGAGAGCCTGTGCTGTTCCCTACGACGAGGTGCTCCCCATTTCGGGTGTCGTAGATGGAGTCACCTGCCTGCTCCTGCGTGCCTCCACCAGCGTCGCCGACATGTAGCCGAGGCCAGCGAACAATCCGAGCAGTCCACCGGTGACTCCCCAGCTGCCAGCGTAGTACGGCAGCAGCAGCGCCATACTCCCCAGGTAGAGGTAGGTGACTCCCGTCATGAGGCCCAGGACCTGCCAGCCAGGACGCTTTGTCGCTGACAGGACGCCAGCCAGGACCAGCAGTACAGCCAGCACGACCGAGGTGAGCCAATGGTAGTTCAGCGCGTGCACATCATGTGCGATGACTCCAGCCAATTGATAATGCAGCTCCCGCCAGGCTATAGGTGCGAGGAATACTGCTGCAACGAGACTGAGCGCAAGGAGCGCAAGGCTGAAAGTACCTTCTCGCGAGAAGCTGATCAGGCCGCGAAGCGAGGGATAGGCAGCAGCGAAGAGGCCCATCAACACGATGCCGATTGCCAACCAGGTGGGCAGGAACCCAAAACCAGAAACTGTGGCGAAGCCGAGGCTGATGACAGCAAGACCCAGGAGCACGAACTGGGCCAGCAGGGGCTTCCGCTGGGGTTGCCACAGCAAGGCCAGCAAGTTTCCACCCAGCAGCAGAGCAGTAAAGGCTCCAGATTGGGCCTGGTGCCACAGGTGAATCTCCGAGGGAAAACCGGACTGGCCAGGCAGCAGCAGGAGATTGAATTTGAGCCACAGACCCAGCAAGATGGCCCAAAGGGCCGCCAGGAGTAGGGCGAGAGGGAAACCGAAATCCCACCATGGCTGGAGAATGGCTACTGCCATGACGACGCCGAGCCAGCGCACCAGGCGGGGCATGCCTGTTGCTGCTGGTAAGAGGGTTATCATTAACCAGACCGCGACCACCCCATAGGTGTCCATATCCTGCAGCCCTTGTCGCAGTCCCTGCGCCACGGCACCCACGGGCAGGAATGCTCCTCTGCCAGAGAGCGGCGCTGCCAGGTACAGAGCTCCCAGGCTGGTGGCGATGTAGACAGAGGTCAGCGCTTTGGTAAAACCCACAACCATTTGCCAGGCGGCACCCACCACGATGAGTGTGGCTTGTACAGGCCAGCGGCTCCGCAGCACTGCAAAGACGGCTACGAAGGTGACGAAAAAAACCACGTGTGAGAACCCATCAGCCAGAGAGCCAATCGTGGTGGCTGTCGGAAACAGACCGGCATATGCCAGTCCGGCTCTCGTTGAGAGATCCGGTATGGGGAAGTTGCCAGTGAGCTGAAGGAAGAGGAAGCCAACTCCAAGAAAGAGCAGAGGATAAAAAGCGCCCACAGTCATGGTAAAGAAGGCGGCGATACGTAAAGCCCGCGGTTCCTCTGAGCCGGCGATAGTTGTACCGTTTGAGTGAGAGAGAACTGACATGGTTGTTCCTCCTGAGAGAGTAGTCTGGTTTAGGTGAAAAGCTACATCGACAAAAGCGTCTTGTTGTTCATAACTTCAGAATGAAATGTCTCCTGTGCTAGCTCCTTGACGATGTGCCTGCCTCCGGTGGACGATCTCCTCGCCTCCGAAAACTATCATCAGCAGAGGCAAGATGATATCTACCAGCTGCACCAGAGCCACTGGGAGGTCAACGCTCAGCAGATGAAGGACCTGGAAGGTGAGTCTTTCGACAAGTATCGCTGGCAGAAAAAGCACGCCAAGAATGGTCAGCCCAACTACCCCGATCATTCCCAACCGCTTCGGCTGCCATGCCAAGATCAGCAGCAGGACCACAATGAGACACAGATACAGCGGAGGCGAAAGTGCAGTCCCATTGCCCGTGAGAAAGTCCTCCAGGGCTGGCTTGCCACTGGTGATAAACGTCATGCTGGGCAGGTTTTCCTTGACCGCAAGCACTGTGCCGACCCCGGCATTGACCAGGTACAAGATCGAAGTGACAACAAGACCTATCTTCGCGTTCAGTTTCGTTGTTGGCCTGTTCATATGCATGTTCGCTTCCTCTTCTGACTACTCACCCTGCCTGCTCGACTGTGCTGGATCGCGCCTCGGGAGCTTGTAGTTGGCCATCCTCAGCAAGCGTGGTACGCCAACTGAGATCACGATGGCGAAGCCTCGCCCAGATCAGTAACAGCAGGATGCCCAGGATGACAACGACCATACTCAACAGATATTCTGCACTGACTGAGGCCGTCCGTGTGAGATGTAGCAGGTGACGATCATACTGGACGACCACTCCCAGGCCAACTATGATCGCCATCCAGTCAAAGACCGTGTGAAAGCCGATGGCCAGCCAGAGCGATCGCGTCAGCAGACGTGTGAGCACCAGGAAGACATTCAACAGCAGGATAAAGAGAAGGAACAAGAGTCCTTGCACATCGAATCCGACACCACCAAGCAAGTGGAATCCGCCGAAGATCACTCCCGTCATCACGGTTGCCATCCAAATGGGTCGGCCTTCGCCCAGGTTCTGGAAGAGGTAGCCTCGCATGGAGATTTCTTCGCACACCCCAAACGCGAGGCTCAAGAGCAAGCTATCGACGACGAGGAGCAGCGCACTGGTTCCTCCCTCGGAGCCAACAATCTGTATCCAGCCAGCGGCTGACTCGAGCCCAAAGACGAGCGCTACCATCAGGATGGCGAGTACTACACCGACCGTGACATCACGCAAGCCCTTGTAAAGTGGCGGGAGAGCGATGCCCTGCCAGGATCGCCGGTCGATGAAGCGACGATACGCATAGGTCAGGCCAAGGGTGCCACTAATGTAGAGGAGCGTAAAAACGAGCCGGCCGATCACAGATGGGACACCCACACCCTCGAAGACGACTCTGGCTACATTGGCAACCAGATTGACCACAATAAGCAAGAACAGGTAGCTGAGGAGCCGCCAGACTAACGCGAGGCGATGGTCCTGCGTCAGAAAGGCACGACGCGCTGCGATCTGCATAGAATGAGCCTCCTTTGCTGGTTCATATAGTGGCAGCAGGAGGTACCGAAGGACGGTCGGCCCGGTACCCCTGCTCCGCTGATGGAACGTTTTACGCGAGACCTGGGCTTGGGGACGCGGTCACCGCAGGCGTCTCCGCACCTTTGCGTCGGAGCACACGGATCGCCAGCACGGCTCTGAGCACGGCAGTGAGCAGCAAGAGCGCAGAGATCACCAGGATCCAGGAGACCAGATCAGGGTACGTGACCCAGACCTCATAAAACGTTTCGCCATTAAAGTTGCTGACGAAGAACAGCAGCAAGAGCAAGAGGGCCAGTGGCAAGGCAACGTCCCAGGTGAGTCGCAGGCCAAGACGGATGAACTGGGGCCGCTGCCGTTGGCGTTGCTCGAACCTCCTGGACCACCGGCGCAGTCGCAGCAGCGGGAAGATGGCCAGGGCCGAGAGCACGAGGAGGACCCCATCGATGATGAGGTAGAGCGTGGTCAGGCTCAGGGAAACCTGGGGCGCCTGTCCCGCCAACAGGCGGGTGACTCCGGCCTCCAGAGACGTGAGTGCTGAGTTCGCCCCATCTACCGGAATGGCGCTGTTGGCGTTCACCAGCAGGACCGCGCCCCAATGGGTCTGCGGCTCGATGAGCAGGCGCGTAGAGACATTGGGCTCGGCTCCATCATGCCAGATGGCTGGGATACCTGCGAGTGTTCCATTGTTCCAGCCCATACCATACGACGAGCCGGTGTCCGATCCCTCTGTGATAGCAACCCCAGGCGCATGCATGGTCGCGATCCCTGCCGGAGAGAGGACGGTCGCGGACCCAAAGCGCCCTCCATTCATCTGCGCGACGAGGTAGTGGGTCATATCCCCGGCGCTGGAGACCAGGAAGCCCGCGGGCACGTTAAACGCTTCGTAGAGATCAAACGGCACGGGCACCCCGAAGAGCCAGCGGTAGCCCTGTGCCAGCCCATCATGCCTGGCCTCTTGCTCTGAAGCGAAACTGTCGTGCATTTGGAGCGGAGCAAAGATGTGCTGCTGCACGTAGCTGGCGTAGGACTGCCCCGAGACCGTTTGCACGATGAGGCCAAGCACATCGTAGTTCGCACTGCAATAGTTGTAGTGACTGCCAACCGCTCGCTCGAGGACGACGGTCCCCAGGCTGCGCACAAACTGCTCTAAGGTCATCGTGACCTGCTCCGTGCTGCAGGCAGACGACGGGATCCCGCTCGTATGGTACAGGAGGTGGCGCAGGGTGATACGGGCCGAGGCGACCGGATCGGCGACGCGGAACCAGGGCAGGTAGCGCTGCACTGGCGCATCCAGTTTCACCTTGCCCGCCTCTACCAGCTGCATGATCGCCAGCGCGGTGAAGGATTTGCTCACCGAGGCGAGAATGAACGGGGTTTGTGGAGTGACCGCTCGCCCGCTCTGGGAGGCCTCCCCGAAGCCGCGCAGGTGCACGATCTGGTCGTTGTGGACCAGCCCCAGCGCTACCCCGGGAATGTGATCGGCCTGCATCTGTTCGCTCACATACGCGTCGATTCTGGTCAGATCAGGAGCGCCAGCATGCGACGCAGCAGCGACGGGAAGTGCCGTCAACGATACTACTACGAGCAGAAGCGTACAGAGGAGGGCATAACGTGGAGTTGTTCGATAGTGACTCATGTGTGACCTTTCGCATTGTTTTGGCTAATTCAATAGGGGGCTCTCCCTCGCACTAAGCAACCGGGCATACTCAATGTGATAGTGGTGGCGAATGCAACTGGGAGGCGAATCGGCTGGGAAACCATGGCAGGGGCATTCCCTGTCCCCCAGACAGGGCATCCTATCTGGGGGATAGGTATCCCTGCCACTACCATGAGACGGCCTGGCAAGCCAACGCAGTCGTCTCATGGTAGTGGCACCCCTTGCGGGTGCCATGCTTGATTGCATCCTAGCTTGCATTCACCAACAAAGTCAATGTGATAGTGGTGGCGAATGCAACTGGTGAACGTGATTCTGACCTCTGTTAACATTATTGCAAGCTCGACAACTGAATACGCCAACAAAATCATCTACCACTTCAGGTGGTAGTGCGCTAAGAGGACCTCAGCTGCGACCCGATCTACTGCCAGATGGTATTTCTCATACAACGCACTCCGGCGAGCCGGATCAGGTGGTCCTCCCGAGGCGACGAGCGCGGCAAGCTCCTCGAAGTAGTGCTCAAGACCCGCCGGAGTAATCATTTCTAAGAGGCGGGCGGGTGCTGATCCTGCATTCCAGAAGCAGTGCTGGATGCCCCTCGGCTTCACAACCAGAGTTCCCACAGGAGCCTGAATGAGCTGCTCGCCGACCTGGATCGTCACTTCCCCCTCGAGGATGTAGGAAATCTCATCCTCGTCCCGGTGCGTATGCGGAGGAGCCGCGAGGGTGTTGGGGGCAACCGTATGTTCCACCAGTGCCAACGTCCCATTAGTCTGCTCCCCCAAAAGCTTGTAGATCGCACCAGTGCCACCAAAATGGACCGACTTGCCTTCCTCTGGCAAAACGACGAGTCCTGACATAAGCTATCCTCCCTTTGCTAGCCGCTTGATGGTATTCCTACACCCTCCAGGGCTCTAGAAGCCTGCACGCTTTGGAGTTTCAGTCTGCATCGCGTTGGCCTCCCTGCTCGTGCGCTCCGCCGGGGGGAACCTGATTGACTGCGAGCAGCGGCAACCCCAGGTCGCGCACCTTCATCAAGACACCATGCAGTGCGGCCTGATCTACAAGAACACCAGACAGGAGGGCTTCACCATGCGGGAGATTGGTAATGGTGAGTCCATCGAACCAGGCCGACCAGTGTGAATCGAGGTGGCCTTTGACGCGAATTTCGTACACACTCATCGCTTTCCCTTTCAGGTGCCGCTCCTCATTGGCGCGTCTTGGTCTCAGAGCTGAGTATAGCTGAGGAAGAGGTTGAAATGCAGTGCACCAAAGTCGTAGCTGAGGGGTTGATTTTTTCGCGCAAGAAGCAGGTGCATGCATTACACCAACTGGAGCGATCTCGCCCGGGCAATCGCTTGTGTCCGGCTCTGCACGCCCAGTTTGCTAGAAATGTTCGAGACATGCTTCTTCACCGTGCCCAGACTCACGACCAGGCGGCGGGCGATCTCGCGGTTGGACGCCCCGGTACTCAGCAGGTGCAGCACCTCACGCTCACGCTCGGTGAGTGGTTCCACCAGCGCACCGCCAGCAGGGACAGCGGGGCCCGAGACGTGCTGGCCATCAAAAGCAGCGAGGAGTTGAGCGATATAATGAGGTGCGATGCCGCGGGCCTGGATCCCTCGCAGCAGGGAGCGCATCGGCATCCCCTCATCGACGAAGAGGCGGACGTAGCCCTCTGGCTCAGCACGAGTGAGGGCCTGTTCCAGGGTGGTAAGAGCCTGTTTCCGGTCGCCTATGACGGAGAGGGCCAATGCACGCAGCACGAGGATTGCGAGCGCACTTCCCAGGCGTGCTTTCACTTCGGCATCCTGCAAGAGGCGATCCAGTAAGCAAAGGACCTCTTGCAGGAAAGGACGAGCCAGGTCTTCCCGTCCCTGCGCAATGCGCACGCGTGCCAGAATCAGATACTCCTGCTCACGGGGATAGCTCAGGTCCTCATCGGCGAGGGACAGGCCGCTCCCATCAGCCCAGCGAATAGCTGCTGCCAGGTTGGCCTGCGCCAGCTCTACTTGTGCCCGCACTGCCTTTCCTCGTGCCAACATCTGTGGGACGAAGTGACGAAGGCTCGCCAGGTTCGTAAAGGCGTCCAGGGTCGCCAGCGCGCGGCTGTACTCGCCACGTGCCTGCTGCAGGCGAGCCAGGGCGATGTAGCCAAGCGTCACCTCGTCGGCGAAGACTGTCAGGGTCCCCTGGACCAGGTCCATGCCATCCAGCAGGTGGCGTTCGGCGGCATCCAGCTCGTTCCACTCGCGCAGCAGATCGCCCAGGCCGAAATAGTAGGCCGGGCTGCCGAGCAGGGACTGCAATCCCCCCTGCCCTGGGAGCACCCGCATCGCTTCTCCATAGGTGCTGGCGGCCCGGTGAAGGTGTCCTTGGAGCCCTTGCAACCGGGCCAGGCAGGTGATACTTTCCAGGAGCGCGAACAGGTCGTCTGAAGCACGTAAAGCGGCAACGGTGGCCACAGCCACCTGCTCTGCGGCGCGCGTGACATCCCCGCTCACCAGGTAGCTGGAGGCCACACCCACCAGAGCGGGCAGACGAACCCGATCTGTCTCAGGCAACAGCTCCAGCGCCAGATGTGCGAGTGCCAGCGCGCGTGCCAGATCCCCATAGCAACGCAGGAGGTTTGCGCGGACGAGGGCAATTTGGCCCCGGATCACGCCTTCCTGGTCGGTGGGCACAGTGACCTGGAGCCCCTGTTCGATCTCATGCAGTCGCGTCTCGGCAGCCTGCATTTGATTCGTGAAAAGCAGCATGACGGCCGAGTAGAGACCGAGGCGTGCGTGCCTGCGTACCACCGCCTCCGGCAGCGCATTGAGCCAGCCAAGCATTATGTGGACCTCGCCCCGGAGCGCGAAGGAGATCCCGTGGTGTTCGATCAAGCGGGTCGCTCGCTCAAGATCAGGGGCCGCCAACGCGTGCTCTATGGCTTCAGCAAACAACTCGTACTGCTCGTACCAGGCACTGGCCCGGCGATGCAGTTCGGCCACGAGCGGGGCCTCTGCCCGCTGGAGACGGCTCTTGAGCACCTCGGCGAACAAGTGGTGATAGCGGTACCAGCCTCGCTCCTCGTCCAGCGCGACCACAAACAGGTTCGCACGGTCGAGGGACTCCAGCATTGCCTGGCTCCCCTGCTGGCCGGTTACCGCATCGCAGAGCACACCATTAAGGCGTTCCAGGATCGAGGTGTGCAGCAGAAACGCCTGCACGGCGGCGGGCTGCCGTGAGAGCACCTCCTCGCTGAGGTAATCCAGCACGAAGCGATGACTGCCGGTAAAGGCGGCCAGAAAAGTGGCAACATCGATCCCGCCCCGCAGCGAGAGCGCGGCCAGTTGCAAGCCGACCACCCATCCTTCTGTACGACGCTCGAGGGCAGCAATGGCCCAGGCCTCCAGGTCGAGTTCCATCACCTCACGCAGAAACGCGCTGACCTCATCGGTCACAAAGCGCAGATCGGCAGCACGCAACTCGATGAGCTGTCCACGGGCCCGCAGCCCTGCAAGCAGGAGCGGTGGATCAGCACGCGTGGCAATGATGAGATGCACGTGGGATGGCAGGTGCCCAAGCAGGAAGATCAGGGCACGGTGGATGGCCTCGGCAGCGATGACGTGATAGTCATCCAGCACCAGGGCGAAGTCTCTGGCAGCCCCGGCGATGAGGTCGTTGATCACCAGGGCCATGACGCGCTCTAGTGGCGCTGGACGTGGGGCTTGCAGTAAGGGGAGCACGGCGGTTCCCACGTGTGGATCAAGCCGCTGCAGGGCGGCGATAAGGTAGGAGAAGAAACGCACCGGGTCGTTATCCTCGAGTTCGAGCGACAGCCAGGCAACGGGGGTGCCGCTCTCGGCAAGCCAGTGAGCCACCAGCGTGGTTTTGCCGAAGCCTGCCGGGGCGGAGACGAGGGTGAGCGCACGCTCCATCCCCTCTTGGAGGATCTTATGGAGGCGAGAGCGACGGATGAACGGAGCATGCAGACGCGGCACGTGGAGTTTGGTCGCCAGCAGGGAGTGAAGCGGATCGAGCTGTGTCCGCAGTGGTGCTGGAGGGGGGTCAGCCTCTCCAGCATGGACAGGTGAGGCGCTGACGGGACCAGGGGCAAGGTCCTGAGCCACGGCCTGTAAGCGCGCAAGCGTGATGGTCTCCGACTTGCCCAGGTAGCGAGAGGAGAGTTTGCCCTGCTGTTTGCGATAGGCTTTCCAATACCAGCCGCCCCGCCGGGTACTGGCTCGCTCTTTGCGCGCCGTGAAGGTGCCAGCATCGCTGACAAACGAGAAGGTCGAGGCGGTCTCCAACCAGGCAAACCAGGCCTCCGTTCCTATGGTCAGCACACCCTGCTGGTCGCCCTCACGATAGACCAGCAGATCCCCCTGAACGGTGGGAAGCATCGCTGCCTTCTTTCTGCTGGTACACAGCTTCTCTCTGATCCCCGGTTACCGAACATGTGCCTGGTTACAGCACAGTATAGTACAGTATATCGCACAAAGCGTTGAAGATGTTCGGTTTCCTGTTCCTGTAGAACAGGAGAAGATATCTGGCTCTTCCAATGAAAAAGAGGCGGCCTCAATGAAGCCGTCTCTTCTCATCAGTGGGCGATACAGAACTCGAATCTGTGACCTCTACGATGTCAACGTAGCGCTCTAACCAACTGAGCTAATCGCCCCTGGACATGAGCAATCATAGCATTGCCCTCGCCGGTTGTCAAGGACAGCGCCAAAAAAGTAGACATTTGGAGATAATGCTTGTCATCCTGAGCGCAGCGAAGGATCTGGCTCGACGAACGCAGAGATCCTTCGCTGCGCTCAGGATGACAGGGAGGATAGCACGCAAGTCCGCTCACGGGAAGTCTTATCTCCAAATGTCTGCCAAAAAAGATCTATTCAGCGACTATCCTGTCTCTAGCTGCACCATGCCAAGCTTGTCCACTTCGTTAAACCAGAGCGTCTGCTGGTCGGGACCCAGGGCCATCGACAGTGGCTTACTGCCGGGCGTGGGGATGCGATAGTAGACGAAACGCCTGGCTGTGACATCTAGATGCGCAAGCATGTTGTCTGCCCACATCGTCACCCAAACATCGCCTGCCGGGGTCACGACCAGGCCGTAGAGTCCACCTGTCCCGTTCCCTGTGGGCGAGGCGTCATAGCGGGTGAAGGTAGCGATGCGCGGATCAAGACGGAGCAAGAGTTCATCCTCGAAAGAGGTCACCCAGATGGTCCCGTGCGCATCACTGGCGATCTCCATCAGCGAGACCTTCGACCCTGGGACAAGGAAAAAACGGATGCGGCCCGTGACCGGGTCGAGGCGACCGACCTGATCGGTGCTCAGCTCGGTGAACCAGATCATCCCCTGGGGGTCCACAGCCACACCATAGGGGAGAAGCATCTGTACACTCCTTCTGGCTGCGAGCGGATAGTGGCGTATGAGCCCGGTGCGTGGATCAAGCCGTCCCAGGGTGGCGGCGTTGAATTCGGTGAACCAGACATTCCCCTGGGCATCGAGCGCCAGCTCATTGGGGGCACTTGGCAGCGTGAGCGTTTTGCCCGTGTGACTGGGGTCGGGGATGGTGAGCCTGGGCAAGGGGTAGACCTGAAAGTGTCCGGTCGCAGGGAAGTAGTGCCCGATGTAGTTGGCGTATTGTTCGGCAAACCAGATGGTATCGTCGGGTGCGACCTGCATCCCCATCATCCCGAAGCGGCCATGCGGTGGGGTCATCTGTTGGAAGGTGTGTGTCCGTGGGTCAAAGACGGCCAGGGCGTTCCGTCCCATTTCACCAAACCAGACCCGACCAGCATGGTCAACAACGAGACGCATTACCTGGCTGTCCGACTGGGGAAAGGGGTATTCATGAAACTGACCTGTTGCTGTCGTGCTCGAAGGAGCAGTGAACGGGTTCGTAGCGGTTTGAGCAGGAGAAGTAGCCAGCTGCTTGAGGCTCGTCTGCCCTGAAAGCCAAGCGCCGCCGCCAGAGAGCGCGAAGGTCGTGAGCATACCAAGCAGGATCGCAACCAGCAGGAACCAGGCATCACGTCGCCTGCGAACCGACCAACGGGGAGCTGACTGCAAGGGACGGGGAATGACAGGCGTTGCGAGTCGAGTGGCCTTCATTTCGTTGTTCTGTTCTCCCGTTTCAGGGATATGCTGTTGTTCGTGCATCGTCTTCTCGCCAGTCGTTTGCTCTTCAGGGTCATCTTGCTACATATAAATGCATACGTGGGGAAGTTACTACTTCATGTTATTCTAACATAGACTTGCTTTTCTGTGCATTTTATACTATACTAGTGTATAGTTACTAATATTAAGTTAGTAAACACAAGCAGGAGTTACCACTATGGAAACACATATTGTTCCTGGGCAAGAAGCCACGGGGCGAGAAGAGAAAGAAGTATCGTTGCAAGAATCCGCGCGGACCTGGCCTTTGCGCCGCGTGGGTTTGCGCGTGCAGGATATCGCTGCCAGTGTTGATTACTATACGCGATTCGGCTTGAGCATCGTCAGGGATGAGCGCGACCAGCAAGGCGGCGGTAGTGTGGGCCTGGGTGTGGGCAGTCAAGAAATCCTCTCGCTGCGCGCACTTCTGGATGGCCATCCCAGACCACCGCGCACGGCCGGTCTGTACCATTTCGCGCTGCTGTTACCGGATGAAGTAGAGCTTGGCTCATTCTTACAGCATTGCATCGATCAACACATCCCGCTTGCTGGGGCATCCGATCACCTGGTGAGCCAGGCCCTGTACCTGAGCGATCCTGAAGGCAACGGTATCGAGGTATATGCCGATAGGCCGCGCCAGGCCTGGCAGTTCCACGATGGTCAACTGGTCATGGATACCATCCGGCTGAATGCCTCTGCGCTGCTGCGCAAGGCGCAGCCGTTCGATAGCTTTTCTCCGGGCTTGCGCCTCGGGCATATGCACCTCAACGTAGGGAACCTGGAGCGCAGCATGGCCTTTTATCAAACCCTGGGCATGGAGCTGATGGTAGGTCTGGCTGGCCAGGCCGATTTCCTCTCGTGGGATGGTTATCATCACCACCTGGGCATCAATCTCTGGAACGGTCGCGACGCGCGTCCGGTCGAACCTGGTGCGTTTGGCATCGATTTCTATGAAATCCGCCGTGCTGGATTGCAACCAGCTACGCTGCAAGACCCGGATGGGGTGACAGTGATTGTGGGCTAATTACCTAAATTTCTCCCAATAAGTGGCACAATGCTCGAATGTTGCAAAGCCTGCCTCCTGACCATGTGTAGTATAATGAGCGTGTTGATACAAAGTGATGACGCCAACAAAGGAGAAGGTCACGATGCAATTGCGCTTGCAGGTTCCTGAGCAGCTCAGTGGTAAAAGTCAGCAGCAGTTAGAGGCACTCGCCTTCGAAGCCCTTGTAGTGCGGCTCTATGCGCTGGGCGAACTCTCCTCGGGCGAGGGAGCGAAGCTATTGAACCTGACGCGGCGCGAGTTTCTCGATCTGCTGGGCCAGTACAATGTCTCCCTTTTCGATGACGAAATAGACCTCAAGAAGGAAGCTGGCTACGGATAAGCCTCCGGTCGTGACCAACACAACCCCGCTGATCACTCTCGCAGGGGTTGGTCTCCTTGACCTCCTTGCCCGTCTCCTCGAGGACGCTGGCGAATAATGCTAGCCCTAGACATCCCTTCGAGTGGCCCTTCTCTAAAGAAGAATATTCGTAAGCTCCTTTAAAGTGAAGCAATTTGCAACCTGAGCAAATACAACCAGGAATAGCGTATAATAGGGAATGAAAATCGCTGAAAACGTTCCACATATTTGCAAAATAATAAAGCAATGTCATCCTATGAGTCAATCGTGGTGGAGACCAGCCAGCCATGCTGGACAACATACGCACACCCGCTTCCAGAGAACCACCCGAGCCTGGTCACACATCCAGGCATGTGCTGCCTGTCCTGCTGACCCCACTGCTGGGGCGCGAACAAGAAGTGACAGCCGCCTGCACCCTGCTGCATCGCCCCGAAGTGCGCCTGCTCACTCTCACCGGCACTGGCGGCGTTGGCAAAACCCGCCTCGCGCTCCAGGTCGCCACAGAACTGCTGGACGACTTTGGCGACGGCGTCTCCCTCATCTCCCTTGCCCCCATCAGCGACCCCGAACTCGTCATCCCGACCATCGCGCACACACTCGGGTTGCGTGAAACCGGAAACCGGCCCTTGCTCGACCTGCTGAAATCTTTTCTACAAAACAAGCGCCTCCTGCTGCTCCTGGACAATTTTGAACAGATCATAGCAGCCGCCCCAGTCCTGGCGGGCCTGCTAGAAGCCTGTCCCCAATTAAAGCTGCTCGTGACCAGCCGCGAGGTCCTGCGCGTTCGTGGGGAGCACGAATTTGTCGTTCAACCACTGCCAGTGCCCGGTCCACAACAGCATGCTACCAGCGAAGCGCTCTCGCACTATGCATCCGTATCACTCTTCACCCAGCGAGCCCAGGCGGTCAACCCCGACATCCAGGTAACAGACACCAATGCCCACACCATCGCGGCCATTTGTGCGCGCCTGGATGGTTTACCCCTGGCGCTTGAACTGGCGGCGGCCCGCATTAAGCTCCTCTCACCGCAAGCCCTCCTGGCCCGCCTCGAACACCGCCTCCAGGTGCTAACGCGAGGACCCCGCGACGTATCCGAGCGCCAACAAACCCTGCGCAACACCATCCAGTGGAGCTACGACCTGCTGACCACCGAGGAACAACGCCTCTTCCGCTGCCTGTCCGTCTTCGTGGGTGGTTGTACATTTGAAGCGGTGGAGGCCGTCTGCAAGCTGAGAGGTGACGTGACAGCGGATGTGTTAAACGGGTTGGCCTCGCTCATCGACAAGAACCTGGTACAGCAAAGAGATCAGATTAATGGCGAGCCCCGCCTCATGATGCTGGAGACGATCCGAGAGTTTGGGCTGGAAGCACTGGAGGCATCTGGGGAGATGGAGGCCACTCAGCAAGCTCACGTTCAATACTACCTCCAGCTTGCAGAGGAGGTAGCGCCCAAGCTATTCGGCGCCGAGCAGCAGAGATGGTCTGCTTATTTGGAGCAGGAACACGCGAATCTGCGGACGGCCTTGCAGTATTCGCTCGAACGAAAAGAAGCAGCACTGACCTTGCGGTTGAGCGATGCCCTGTGGTGGTTCTGGCTGGATCAGGGTCATTTGAGTGAGGGGCGACAATGGCTGGAGCTGGCGCTCTCTACTCGTGAGGGAGAGGTGACATTCACACGGGCGAACGTGCTCAACGGTCTTGGCCTGCTGCTCCTCAATCTGGGCGACTATGAGCAGGCAGCGAAGCGGTGCGAAGAGAGCGTGGCGCTCTACCGTGAGCTCGGTGACACGGTTGGCATGGCATGGCCACTCCACCACCTGGCGCTGGTGAAGCATGATCAAGGTGAGTGCATGAGCGCCCGTGCGCTGCTCGAGGAGTGCCTGGCACACTTCAGCGAGGGAGGAGTGAAGTTAGGTCGTGCCTATGCGCTCTGTCACCTGGCTTGGATAGACAGCGAGCAAGGCGAGTATGATGAGGCCCGTTCTCGTGTGGAGGAGAGTCTCACCCTCTTTAGAGAGTTGGAGGACAACGGAGGCATCTCTGATGCACTCATCTCTTTGGCGAGGGTGCTGTTTTTTTCACAAGGGAGCAAGCCAGCAGTACACGCTCTGCTTGAGGAAAGTCTCGAGCTCATAAGGTATGGGGATACTCAAGCTCTTTTAGCGCAGGTCGCTCTCAGTGAGGGCGACCTTGTCACCGCACGCTCAAGCATTGAGGAGAGTCTGGCATTCTCCAGGGCAAAAGGGTTTCGAGGAGACATCCCAGAGGCACTCGTCGTTTTAGGACGGGTTACCGCTGCTCAGGGTGACTACGCAGCCGCGCAGGCGCTCTATGGGGAGAGTTTGGCGCTTGCGAAAGAGCTGGGTTTCAAGCGGGTGATCCCAGCCGCTCTGGAAGGCCTGGCAGCCGTGGTCGCGGCCAAAGGCGAACTCGCCTGGGCAGCACGTCTCTGGGGAGCAGCAGAAACCCTGCGCGAGACCATGGGTACTCTCATTCCTCCTGTCTATCGTGCCGACTACGAGTCCTCAATCGCTGCCGCCCGCGCTCAGCTTGGCCAGAAAGCCTTCGCCTTCGCCTGGGCCCAGGGGCGCACTATGACACTGGATCAGGTCCTTGCCTCTTTGGAACCATCTTCCCTTGCTGAAACAGCTTCTGTCACATCAGCCCCTGCTGTCAAGCCTCCGCCTCAGCCAACCTACCCGCATGACCTGACCGCCCGCGAGGTCGAAGTACTGCGCCTGGTAGTGCAAGGGTTCACCGATGCCCAGATTGCCGGACAACTGGTTATCAGCAAACATACCGCCAGTAACCATGTGAAATCGATCTTGAGCAAGCTCGGCGTCACCACGCGCACCGCTGCAACACGCTTCGCCTTTGAACACAAACTCGTGTGATGACAAACTTCCTCCTTTCTTCACACACCTTCAAGCACCGTATAGCTAATTCTAGCTATAGACCCTCTTCACAGCCTCATTTCCTCACCACGCAGAATTGACTTATTCAAGTCATGTATTCCTGACCCCCTACACGCTAGACTGAGAAGGATAGAAGATTGCCGTGGAAATGGAGGGGCGACCTCAAAGGTCGCCCAATGGGCATCAACCGAAGGGGTCAGCCCAGGATGCCGTAGGGGCGAGGGTGGTTGGGATGGGTAGGGAGGACCTTTATGGTCGCCCGGTGCTGGTGTGTGATTCTGCAGGACAGCAAGCGGCCATCAGGGCTACGCGGGCGGCCATAATGGCCCTCCCCCCGCCTCTCAGCCGCTCCCGCCCCTACAGAATCGTGAAGCGGAATCGTGAACCGGCTTCTTCGGTTGATGCCTATTGGGGCGACCCTGTGGACCGGCTACGAGGAGGCAGCTATGCACGATACCGACTATATCGAGCAGGAAACAGAAGAGGAAGATTTCGCATGCGAAATCACGGACCTTGATCAATCCGACCACGTTGGAAGCAGCACAACGTCCTCGTTAGCCTCCCGACTGCTGGCCTGGCAGCGTACTCCTCCAAAGAGGCGATACTGGCGGCTGAGCAGTGCCTTGGGCTTACTGCTGTTGCTCGTAACGTTCTTCGGCTTGAACGAAGCATCTATCTCGCCCCCAGGCAGTTTGTTACATTCTCCATCTGTTGCAGCTCTGGCTACTCCATCGCTCCCCCAGCAGGACGGCATCGCGTGCCTGGCGGATGCAGCGTGGTCGCCCGATAGTCAATTCATCGCCGTTCTCGGCTACACCCAGGACTGCCCGCAGGACGAATACGTGCCAGGTGTAGTGAACCTTTACAATGTCCACTCGCACCATTTGATGAAGCAACTGCACCCTGATGCGGCTATTATGCGTGTGCTTTACGGATCATTGGTCTCTAAGGGGCGATCGTTTGGGAAACAACCTCCCGTAAGTGGAAGTGAGGGACCTCCACCAGTACTTTTCTATGTACACGTCACCTGGTCGCCCGATAGCCGGCGTCTCGCTTTCACCTTCGAGATAGCTCTTATACAGCCATTGCTACACGGGGTCGTGTTGATGAAGAGCGATGGCACGAACGCGCAGGTCTTGCTACAAGCTCAGTCTACCTCTGCTCCCCTGTATGCCGAGTGGGACACCCGGCATACGAAAGCGGCTGCTTTCAACACTTCACCCGCTGTCCCTTCTTTCACGCCTCTACCCCCGGCGTTGGCCTATCATTGGGGAACAGGCGGAACACTCGTGCCCCAGACACTGTTGACAGACAACCAGGTGCCGGTAGCGCCTCTGCCGGGGCCGGTTGGCAACCCTGACGGCAATACCTCGTTCACCATCTGGTAGCCCGGACTGGCGCACATCATTCCCCTGGGAGGTTCATTCAGGGCATATGCCTGGAGTACCGATTTCGCAGCCTGGTCACCCGATGGGCGCTATCTAGTGGATGGCCTTGGCCTCTCGGGCCTGGTACAGCCCCCTGGGCGGCTCTTTCCCGGCTACACAGCATTTAGCGCTTCCAGGATAGTGCAGGCGCCACTACTACCTGTGCATGATGCCGCCTTCCTGCAGGTGATCCAGGCCGCTACGGCCATAGCCTGGAGCCCCAATGGGCGTATCCTGGCTGCCTACAGTGCCCGCAACATCGTAGACCTCTATGATTGTACGAACGGGCATAAACTGGCTTCATTGCTTATACATACGAGATATGCTGCTCCTTCGTCCGGTGCCATTGCCATGCGCTGGTCACCCGACGGATCATTCTTGCTCCTCTCGAGCGTACCCTGGGGCCTTGTATCACTCTGGAGCCCTGAACAACTACCGTAGAAACCACACCGGGTGGCGCTCCTTGTGAATACCTAACCCCCCAGATAGAGGGCACTGTCTGGGGGGTTAGGTATAAGTATCAAAAAGCACCGTGGCTGGCTCAACGCCGGCGGCAAATAGGATAGCCGCGCGGCACATAATGTGTAAAGCCCTCGACACCATGCATCGGCCCACGAAGCCGTATCATGGTAGTGGCACCCCTTGCGGATGCCATGGGGATGGGTGGGGCCGCCATGAAGTTGGGCGGGTGCCATGAGAACGCGCGAGGCCCGCCCTCACCCTCTTTTACCCCACCCTGGAGCCTTTCATCTCACATACACCACCCTCAAGCCGTTTTCGTCTGTGCCACCTCCATAAGCCCCAGGGCTTTAATCGCGTTCTCGCGCAGCACAAACATACTTTTCGCGCAGCAAAAAACTACTGCGCATCCAGGGGGTGCGCGGTAGCGAGACGACTTACTGGAAGCTGGAGGTATCAGCGCACGGCGTGGCCGTCGATTTGTAAATTGCGCCCCAGTCGTCTGGCGGGGTCAGGCCCGACGGGTTGAGCGACAGGCCGGCAATGCAGGGCTTGAGCAAGAGGCTTGCTGTAACCTGCTCCATGGGCAGCCAGGCGACATCGTTGACCAGCTGCTGTTCAGCCTGGTAGTAGGCCTGCAAGCGCGCATGCTGATCCGGGTTGCTGTCAGCTGCCTCCAACGTCTGCTGTACGGCTTGCTGCTGTGCCACGTCAGAGGTGTTGTTCTGGCCATAGTTCATGTTGTTGTTGGGCACCCCCTTGTCGAACTGCATGGTCAGCCAGTCCTGCGGGTCCGGGTAGTCGGCAATCCAGCCAATAGGCCAGAACTGCAAGCCCCTGGGGTTGTTGGTCGCGGCCACGATCTCCGAGAGCAGCTTGTTGAAGTCGATTGCGTCCACCTTCACGCTCACCCCCAGCACGTTCTGCCACATCTGCTGCAGTGCTACCACTTCGTTTTCCAGGTCCCTGGCGCCAGCGTAATAGGTCAGGCGGATGGGGGCAGCGTCGCGAGCGTCATGCCTTCTTCCTGCAAGCCTGCTTGAAACAAAGCTTTGGCTTTGTTCTGGTCACCTGCCGGGCTCACCACCCCATCTGGTCCCGTCAGATTCGGATTATACCCAGGCATCCCCTTGGGCACGATGTGGTTGGTGGCAATCACCGAGTCCCTCCACACCGTATGGGCAATCAAGTCCTTGTTGATGGCCAGCGCGAACGCCTGCCGGATTTTGATGTTGTCAAAGGGCTTGACCAGGTAGTTCATCGCGTAGTAGTTGATCCACAACTGCGGCACCTGGTGATACTCGTTGGTCAATTGCCTGGCCGCTGCCAGATGGCCTGCAGGGATCCTTGTGGCATCGACCTGGCCTACCTGGTAGACCTTGTACACTGTTTCGGGGTCCTTGTAGAAGGGATAGACGACCTTCTGCAGCTGCGGGATGGGGCCATAATAGTTGGGATTGGGCACAAAGATGATGTTCTTCTTATGCGTGTAGGAGGCCACCTTGAAGGGGCCGTCGCCACCACCCTCGGTCAGGTGATCGGTGAATTTGGTGTTGCCATACTTCTCGATCAGGCGTTTCTCCACTACATAGGAGCACGCATACGTCAGGGCATCCAGGAAGTAGGACGCCTTCTTGTTGGCAACGAGGACCACCGTGCTGGGGTCAGGCGTCAGGACGCTGTCGCCGATGATGGTCTTGATCTTACCGGCCACCAGCTTGTCGGAGTCTTTGAGCAGCGCCAGGTAGATCGGTCCCACCGTCGACTTCTGGGCGGGCTGCAAGGTGCGGTCGATGCTGTAGGCCACGTCGGCCGAGGTCAGCGGCGTGCCATCGCTGAATGTGAGGTTGGGTCGCAGATGGAACGTCCAGGTCAGTCCATCGGAGCCCTGGCTGTAGGAGGCGGCGAGTTGCGGCTGTACTTTCAAGTTGTCGTCCAGTTGTACCAGGCCAGTGAAGACCAGGTCAATGGCCGCAATAGAGGATAAATCAGTGGCTAATCCAGGGTCGAAGGTCGGGATGTCCCAGACACCTGACTCTGGCAATATCGCTATCTGCTGATTAGCAGCAGCCCGGGTTGGTCCCGTCGAGTCTGGCGGCGTTGGGGCGCCGCCACAGGCCGCCAGCAGGACCGCGAACAAGCAGAGCAGGGATGGCAGAAACCCATAGGTGAATTTCTTGCCAGGTCGCATAGGTGGCTTCTCCTCTCTTTCCCTTTTGTGGATGTCTAAAGCGTTAAGTACTTGACATTCTACAAAAGTCTGCTCGTCTTGCGCCTGTCACTTCTCCAACCGTATATTAGCAGAAATCGAGTGATCTCAGCAAGAGGTGGATGAAGGAAGAATGAATCATGTCTATGGCGGTTCGTCTCTTACTATGTCCCCGCAAACACAATCTATACATTTGCACTGAATTCTGCTAACATATAGTAGCGGAAAAAACCAGGCAATCTGCCAGGACTTCTTTCTGCTAACGTGCTGGATATCCCTCGTCAGGCCGTCGAGACGATCGCGTGGACATAAGAAGGGGATGAAAGATGCAGGAGAACATCATTGTATTTCCACATCCCTCGCCCCATGAGGGATCACGTCTTCCCAGGTACCACCTGCCGGCACCACTCACTCCCCTCATCGGGCGCGAGCACGAGGTAGTCGCAGCCTGCACCCTGCTGCGCCGCCCCGATGTCCGTCTGCTTACCCTCACCGGCACGGCTGGCGTGGGCAAAACGCGCCTCGCGCTCGAGGTCGCTAAGGAACTGTTGAACGACTTCGCCGATGGCGTTCACTTTGTCTCCCTCGCTCCCATCAGCGATCCCGCATTTGTCATTCCTACCATCGCTCACAGCTTTGGAATCACGGAGAGCGGATCGCAGCCGTTGCTGGAACTGCTCCAGACCTCTCAGTACGACAAGCAGCGGCTCCTGCTCCTGGACAACTTTGAACAGGTCATCACGGCGGCACCACTGCTTACAGAGCTGTTGGAAGCCTGTCCTGATGTCAAGATCTTTGTCACCAGCCGAGAGGTGTTGCACCTGCGTGCCGAACACCAATTCCCCGTCCCACCCCTCGCGCTCCCAGATCCCAGGCGCCTCCCAGGTGACAGATCGCTCGCACAAGTTCCATCAGTGAACCTGTTCACCCAACGGGTACAGGCTATCAAATCCGCTTTTCAATTGACGACGGACAATGCTGCGGCCATCGCCCAGATCTGTATCCGACTCGATGGGTTGCCGCTGGCCATCGAACTGGCAGCAGCTCGCGTCAAGGTGCTTGCTCCGCAGGCACTGCTCGCCAGGTTGGATCGTCGGCTGCAGGTCTTGACAGGAGGGGCACGCGATCTTCCTGAGCGACAGCGGACGCTGCGCAGTACCATGGAGTGGAGTTATGATCTGCTAGATGCAACTGAGCAGCAGCTCTTCCGGCAGCTCTCGGTCTTTGTCGGAGGATGCACCCTGGAGGTAGGAGAGGCGGTCTGTGCTCCTCTTCCTGATGAAGCGGAGCAGGTGTTGGAAAGAGTAGCTTCCCTCATCGACAAAAGTTTGCTGCAGCAGATAGAACAAATAGGAGAGGAGCCGCGCCTCACCATGCTTGAGACCATGCGCGAGTATGGGCTGGAGCGTTTGCGGGAGAGCGGAGAGGCGCAAATGTGCCAGCGAGCGCATGCCTTGTATTATCTGGCGTTAGCGGAGGAGGCAGAACTACATCTCAAGGGAGCACTGCAAGTCCAGTGGTGGAAACGCTTGGAGCGGGAGATAGAGAATCTACGAGCCGCGCTGGCCTGGCTAGTTGAAGAGGGGGAAGGTGAGTTGGCTTTGCGCTTGAGTGGAGCGCTAGGGTGGTTCTGGAACATCCGGGGCTATTGGAGCGAGGGACGGCGTTGGTTGGAAGAGGCCCTGAAGCTGCCACAGGCGCAAGGACGAACGGCGTACCGGGCCAAAGCGCTTGGTGCAATCATGTTCGGTTTTGGCTCCGGGGATCCCGCAGCTCCTCCACGTATCGAAGAAAGCGTATGCATATATCGTGAGCTAGGAGATAAGCACGGCCTCGTCGAATCGCTGAGCAGTTTAGGGTGGCATCTCAATGCACAAAGCGATCACGCGGGGGCCCGTATCGTGCTAGAGGAGAGTCTGGCGCTGGCTCGCGAGGTGGGAGATCCCTGGCTCCAGGCCAACGCGCTCCGAATGTTGGGCAATGTCTTGTGGTATCATGGTGACGCAAGGCTCGCACGTCGCTACATGGAGGAGAGCGTGAAGCTCTTCCGCATGCTGAAAGATTACCAATCGCTCTCGCTCACACTGATTGATCTGTCACAAGGAGTGGCATTTTCAGAGGGGAACTGGACGCAATCCGTTGCGCTGTGTGAGGAGAGCCTCGCGCTGGCGCGAGAGCTGGACAATGGACCAGACATTAGCAATGCGCTATATAGATTAGCGGGCGCAAAGTTATGGCTAGGTGAGTATGCCCAGGCGGTGGCGCTGTTTGAGGAAAACCTCGCTCTTGGCCGCGAACAGGGCAACAAGGCGCAAATCTTTCCCAGCCTGCTCACCCTGGGAGGCACCCTGCTGTATCAGGGCGACATGCAACAGGCAGAAATAATGGCGCAGGAGTGTCTCGCACTGGCTCGATGGCTGGGGCAAAAGGACAGCATTGCTGTTGCACTCCAATTTCTGGCAGAGGTCAAACGGATACAGGGAGATCTCGCGCAGGCAAGGGCACTGTGTACAGAAGGCGTGTCTCTGGCTGTTTGGCCTTACGCCAGGGGCCAGAATCTCATCGCCCTGGCCAAGATTGCTACAGACGAGGGGCAGGGTGAGCAAGCCGCACGCCTCGCTAGCCTGGGCCGAAGGCCGCGCCATGACACCAGAACAGGCGTTTGCTTCTCGAGAACCATCTGCTCTGACTGAACCAGTTCCTGCTGCATCACCACCTGCCGTCAAACCTCCACCTCGGCCAGCCTACCCGCATGAGCTGACCGGACGCGAAGTCGAGGTGCTGCGCCTTGTAGCACAGGGATTCACCAACGCACAGATCGCAGAACAACTCGTCATCAGGCCTTTCACAGTCAATAACCATCTGCGCTCGATCCTGGGCAAGCTCGGCGTCACCACGCGCACTGCTGCCACCCGCTTCGCCTTTGAACACCAGCTCGTGTGAAGGCAAACGTTCTCCCTTCTTCACACCCTTTCAAGCACACCATAGTTAATTCTAGCTATAGACCCGCCTCACCAGCTCATTTCCTCACCGGGTAGAATTGACTTGTTCAAGTCATGTATTCCTGTCCCCTGCACGTTAGACTGAGGAGAGTAGCTCTCGGCTACAACCAGGATTGCCCGGGCCTATAGCATCATGCCCGGCATGTGCTGCTGTTCGCACCGGGTACCACGCGATCGATACCCTTCCGCTTGCTGGAGAGGATATCGAACCATTGCTTGATCTTCCAACCCGGCTACTGCAACCTCAAAAGCAGCCAGCTCCCGTTCCCGCGATGTCTGAGCTGCCAGGCGCTATGAGCTTACCGGCGCTCGCAGACCGCTGCATGAGCGAGATCAACCACTACCGTCGTGGGGAAGCATCCAGCGACCAGTACTGCCTGGAGATCTTCCGCCGCGCCATGCTGGAACGCGACGACGCGGCCTGGACCTTGTTGGTAGATCGGTTTCAAGAATTTTTACTCGCTGCATTTCGTCGTCACCCCAGAAGTGAGGCTGCGTCCCGCCTGGACAGCCCCGAGAACTACGTGGCGCGCGCCTTTGCACGTTTCTGGATGGCAGCCGTCCATAACCAGCAGGTAGAATTTATCAGCCTGGGCGCTGCGCTGCGCTACCTGCGCGTCTGCCTGAACAGTGCGATCCTGGATATGTTGCGCCCCTATGCTCGAGCCAGAGAGGTCCCTCTCCCGGAACCAGGCTTTGCCGGGGAACCGGTGGTGGATCCAGATGAGGAAAGCGAGCTCTGGGAGATCATACGCACGATGCTCCCCGGCGAACGCGAACGGCGATTGGCCTTCTTGCTGTACTACTGCAACCTCAAACCCAGGGAAATTGTGCGACTGCGCCCACAGGAGTTTCCCGGCGTGGACGAGATCTATCGCTTGCGGCGCAACATCGTGGATCGCCTGGAACGCGGTGCCGGCCAGTTTCGCTGGAGACTCAATGGTGAGGAAGCTTAGGAACCGGCCAGGTATCCAGTGTATGAGATAATTGGCCGGATCCGTCATGAGCAAGCTAATCAATTCGTAATGGTCCGCGCTTCACATTCTCGCGCATTTCTTCTAACTCGCCAGCAGGCACATACTCATCTCATGTATCTCTTTTATGGCGCACTTGCAAAAATATGCTACACTACGTCAAATGAGCATCCCTCTTAATTGCGAAAGGAGCCGACCAGCATGCGCGATAGCATAGACAACGCCGTCCCTTCCCCACGCTCCAACTCGGCAGCCATGCATAAGGCGGAGCAGGCGTTCCGGCAGACCTATCCTACTTTTGATAGCACCTCTTCTCTGGACGAACTGCGGGTCAAAGAATACGCCCGCCTGGATGAACTGGGGCACGTCTACCTCGACTACACCGGGGGCGGACTATACGCCGAGAGCCAGCTCCGCGCGCACTTTGATTTGCTCCGCCGCGGCGTGTTTGGCAATCCTCACTCGCTCAGTCCCACCTCCCGTGCCTCGACGGAACTGGATGAACGAGCCCGTGCCTTTGTGCTCGAGTTTTTTCATGCCGATCCCGGCGAATATACCGTCATCTTCACTTCCAATGCCACCAACGCGCTCAAGCTGCTCGGCGAGGCCTATCCCTTCCAACCCGGCGGGCAGTACCTGCTCCTCTTCGATAACCACAACTCCGTCAACGGCATCCGCGAGTTCGTTCGTGCCAGAGGCGCCTCCTACACCTACCTGCCTGTCACATCTCCCGAACTGCGCGTTGATGAATCCCTTCTCCACTCATTCCTGGAGCACGGTAGGAACAGCGCTCCTCGTTTATTCGCCTATCCGGCCCAGTCCAATTTCACAGGCGTGCAGCATCCCCTGGAATGGATCGAAATGGCTCAATCCAGGGGATGGGATGTGCTCGTGGATTGTGCCGCCTACGTCCCGACCAATCGCCTGGACCTCTCAAGGTGGCACCCCGATTTTGTCCCGCTTTCCTTCTACAAACTGTTCGGTTATCCGACAGGCGTAGGCTGCCTGCTGGCCCGCAAATCCACCCTGGCTAAGTTGCAGCGCCCCTGGTTTTCTGGTGGCACGGTCTGGGGCATCTCGGTACAGGGTGATGGGCATGTCCTGCTCGAAGGAGGCGAAGCGTTTGAAGATGGTACGCTCAACTACCTCGATCTTCCCGCCGTAGAAATCGGCCTCAAGCACCTCGCGCCCATTGGCATGGAAACGATCCACGAACGCGTCATGTGTTTGACAGGCTGGCTGCTCGACACGCTCTTGTCCCTGCGCCACAGCAGCGGGACACCGCTAGTGCAGGTCTATGGGCCGCGTTCCGTGCATATGCGTGGAGGAACCATCGCGCTCAATTTCCTCACCCCGGATGGCTCAATTGTTGATGAGCGGGTAGTTGAACAGCGCGCCGGCAAGTTTAACCTCTCCCTGCGCACCGGCTGCTTTTGTAACCCGGGCGCCGGTGAAGTCGCCTTCAACCTGTCGCAAGAGGCCTTGCACAGGATCTTCTGGGGGGAGTTGCAGGATACTCTGCCAAAGGTCTTCAAAGGAGAGGGTATCACATGGGACCAGTTCCTTGCCGATCTAGGCATGCAGAGCGGTGGAGCAGTGCGCATCTCGCTCGGCCTGGTCACCAACTTCGCCGATGTCTACCGCCTGGTAGAGTTCGCTCAGACCTTCCTCGACACCTTCCCTATCGAAAGTGATCTAGCCCCCAGACTCCATTGTTAAGCCGGGTATGAATTGTTTATAGGCAATAAATCCAACAGGAGCGGGCAACGTATGATTTACCTTCATGATGACGGAAAACAATACAGGCTACGTAGGGGCCGGTTTACCGCGCCCCGGGGTGGCGGGGCACCCTTCTGTAGAGCAGTTCGCCGGCAGTATCTTATTCACCTATCAGTCGCATTCGCCAACAAAGTCTTTTACGGGACGAGAGTGTCTTATGGAAGCGTAGGCATCTCCTCGCTCATCCGCGCCTCGCTTGCCTCGTCAGGCCCTTCCTGGAATCGTTGCGCCAGGGGCAAATCTTTCAGGAAGAACGAGATCGCGATGGCCGCCACGCAGACCACAAGGACCGTCAGGAACCCGTGCTGGATAGCGACTGCCAGTGAGAGCCTGAGCGCCTCGAACACCTGGTTGAGCATGTGTTGTACCTGCTGCATGGCCTGCGCCGCTACCGCTGTAACGACCTGGTCATGCAGCGGGCCAGGAGGAATATGCGCCACGGCGTTCGTTACCGCAAATCGTTCTGCGGTACGGACTACAGTATCATGATAAGTAGGGTTGCAAACAGATGCTAAATTTATATATCTATTGTATACTATTCCTATCTTTTTCAGTCCTTCCCTATCTGATCTCGTTTTACTGATTTGCCGAAAGGGAAAAACCTTGGAAGACATCGTCGCAGTTGCGATTGAGCTGAAAGAGGGAACTCGTCGTTTTTTCTTAACATGGGGACGTATTCAAGATAGTGTAGACCCTGAGCCGCTCGAGCAGCTTGTTTTTGCCCATTGTACCTCCTTCGGTTTAGATGGGACACCAGTAAAAGCGCGTTTATGCGGTACACTCCAAGAAGCTCGATCAGGGCCATATTTCTACGAATATCTTTTCATGATAGGACAGCAAAAGATTCCCTTTAGGAAGAAAACATATTGGAAGTGGAGAAAGAAAATGAATAAGCAGATGCAAGAAGGAAAAGAACTCTACTATCTCGGCAACCCAGAACGTTTTACGTCCTGAACGCGCACAACAGAAACCAACGGAGACTCTGTCTGCATTCTCGACTACTTTGGCGAAGGAGGATGAGTTTCCTCGTTCAAGAGACCAGTGTATGTAGGATGCCCCTGGTCGTTCCAAACCAGTACCAAGGATTTCTTATGAGAGTAGGGAAGAAACGTGTATGGCGAAGAGAGAACACAAGCTCTTGCGTATTGGAGCGGCCGCACACGAGTTGGGTCTGCATCCCATCACAGTCCGGCGCTGGATCAAAGCCGGACGCATCCAGGTTGTACAGATGGGCCGCGAGGTTCGCATCCCTCGTGCTGAAATTGAACGGATGGTGGGGAAAATCAATGGGCGGCTGGTCGTGCTCTATGGTCGGGTGAGCGGGCATGGGCAAAAAGACGATTTAGAGACGCAACTGGAGCGGTTGCAAGCCTGGGCCGCAACTGAGCGCCGTGGGCACGAGATCCTGGTGCTTTCTGATATTGGCAGTGGCCTCTCCGCGGGGCGGCGGCACCTCCAACGCTTACTGAAGCTGGTATGTGAGGACAAAGTGGCCGAAGTGGTGATTACCTATGAAGATCGGCTCACTAGATTTGGGCAAGAGTTTTTGGAAACCTTGTTTGCGTGTTTTGATGTGACGCTGACCGTCTTGGAGCCGGGAGAGGAGAAAACGCCAGAGCAGGAGTTAACCGACGATTTACTTGCGTTGATTGCCTCGTTTTCTGGTCGGTTATATGGCATGCGGTCTCACAAGCAAAAGGAGTTGTTGCAATGCGCGACAGCCGTACTCACCAGCCCCTAACCTACGATGTACGCTTGCCTGATGAAGCGCAGGCCGATGCATTGCGGCTGCTTGATGCGAGCCGAGAGGTGGTCAACCAGGCGCTTCTCCTGCTGTGGCCCTATCTTGATGAGTTTGGGAGTGAGCGCGCCGGGCCTGCCTGGAAACACGTCGGGAAGTACATCGGGAGCCCTCTGCCGCACGGTGATCGCCAGTGGAGATGCGAGAGTGAAGTGGTGGGGCGGCTCTTACGCCAACAAGCGGAACGCAAGAAAGCGTTTGAGCTGGTTCTCCTTATTCTCTCTGATGGCTTCATTCGACCCAAAACGGAGAACCGACCGGCGGGCAAAAACCGTCGGGCCATCAAGGAAGCCATTAGCACCTTGCAGAAGAGTCTGGAAGAAGATGAGACCAGCTTTGTCGTGGTGCAAAATGTCGTCGAGCAGAGTTGCAACTTTTTCTTCCAGCACGATCGTTTTCCCTCTGCTTACGAAGAACTGCAACCAGTCCCGCTGCTCAAAGTCGGGATGCTCACGTATGCTGGCGACGACGGACGAGAAAAAGGCCAAGCGTATCGCATGGCTTTGGATCTCGATGCAGGGGTGGCACGGTTTCGCTTCCGGTATCCCGACGAAGGAGGAGTCTGGCACTGGCGCAAGGTAGACACCATCATTGCTTTACCCGATTGCCTCAAAGAGCGCCTTCCTCATGGGGAGCTGATGGCTCCCACCCTGCGCGAAGAACGTCGAGCAGACGGGGAGCGGTTCGTCGTGTTGGATTTCATCATCGAGGTGGAGAAGGAAGCATTGCCCGCCTGGGAGAGCGTCGAGCGGGTGTTAGGCGCAGACTGGGGCGTGCATTCACTGCTGACGGCAACCGCCGTTAACGAACACAGCAAGCAAGTCGGCAGGCCATTTTTCCTGAACACGGGTGGTTTTGATGGCAGGCAAGCCCGCACCCGCCGACAAATTGACGAGTTGAAGAAAAAGGGAGCAAGGTACGAGCAGGGACGGGATGCGTTGCGAGAAGAGCACTCCAAACGAAGATGGTACAACCAAAGATTGGCGCTCTATCGGCGGGAGATCGATCGGTGCTGGCGGAAATACGAACAGCGCAATCGCGCTCTGGCTCATCTCGCCAGTAATGTGTTACTGTTGTTAGCTCGCGTCCATGGCTGTTCGCTTCTTTCCATGGAGTCCTTGAAAACACTCAAATCCACCGGAAGAGGCAGAGGAGTGCGGGGGCGCTGGCGTAATTATCGCAACAATGCAACAATCCGGGGCGAAATTTGGCGGCTCCTCCGCTACAAATGCCATCTCGTGGGCTTGCGCTTCCAGACCTGCCCGCCTCGGGGAACCTCTCATACCTGCCCGCGTTGTGGGCAACCAGCCAAAACGTATCGCTCCCCCTCTGACCGCAAAAAAGCGGTGAAGTGGGGCCGGTGGATGTATTGTGAGACGTGCCCCTATCATGGTGATCGGGACTATTGCGCTTCTGTTAACATCGCCCGCTTAGGTGTGGCATATCTCATCCAAATGAAACACACGGGCAAGGCGCGCTCTTGCTCGATTTCTGACCCACGGGTCAAGCCTGTCTCTTATACGGGGGCAGGCGCGGTGCTGCTGTTGCCACCGCCGGGTTCTCCTACCCGCCCGATTCTATCGGGGAAAATTTGTTACTACCCTGGTTGGTTTGGTTCAGCTTTCCTTCAATCGTCTCAGCCCAAGGCTGTTTTCCTGCGATTGTGTGGATAGCTTAACCTTGTATAGGATAGTATACAAATTTAGCAACGGTCAGCACGGAGAAGAACGTGCCCATGCCAGCTCCTGCAATCACCATGTAGATCGCCGCTTCTAGAAGACCCGTCGAAGGCGTCAACCGCGTCAGCAGGGCTACACCTGCAGTCATGATGAGCGCTCCCGCAATCTTCACGACCTGGTAACGTTTGAACGTGGCTACTGCCAGGCCTGCCAGGGCAGCGCCCACCACTGAACTCAGCGTAAGCGGCGTGATCACAGCCCCGGCATAGGTCGCCGATACCCTGAGCACTCCTTACAGGAAGAGTGGCAGGTAGATCACCAGTCCGACCAGCGCCATCAGTTGTAACAACGAGAGCAGCGAGGACGCCGCGAACACCTGGTTGCGAAGAGCCCGAGCGGCAGGATGGGTTCGGCGGCAAAGCGCTCGGCTATGACGAACAGTACATAGAGGACACCGGCAGCTCCCAAAACACCAACCACCTGTGGTGAATTCCATGCGTAGGTCTGATCTCCTTGACTTTTCTCCATTTCTGCGTTATACTAAGATTATTAATTATCCAGTCAATTAAATAAGAATATATAACCTGAAACTATCAAGGCATTTTTGCCATATAAATCATGAGCAGCCTCAGTTCTGAAATTAATTATCTGATCAGTTAACAATCGGCAGATGTCAATGAAAGATCGAGAAACGAGCCTTTAAGACTCCACCCGCATAAGTAACGAGGAGGCATTCCCATGTCTGAGATTGCAAGCACCGTCGAGAACGTTGATTGTTGTATTGTAGGCGGAGGCCCTGCAGGAGCCATGCTGGCTTTGCTGCTGGCGCGTAAGGGCATCAGGGTCACTCTCCTGGAAAAGCAAATGGATTTCGACCGCGAGTTTCGCGGTGACACCGTGCATCCATCTACTATGGCGTTACTGGAGCAGCTTGGGCTGGTTGAAAAGGTACTCCAGCTTCGTCATACCACCGTTAGTAGTCTCATGCTCCCTACACCTGGCGGCTTTACGATGACATTGGACATCGGGAAACCGCTAAAGCGTCTCAAGGTCAAGTATCCCTATATTGTGATGCTTCCCCAGGTCCACTTCCTTGAGTTCCTCACGTCTGAGGCTCAGAAATATCCTGGCTTCCGCCTGGTAATGGGCGCGCGGGTTGAAGAGTTGATCGAGGAGGATGGTGAAGTGCGTGGTGTACGCTATCGCCTGCACGAGAGCGAACATGACACCCGGCACGAATTACGGGCTTTATTGACAGTAGGAGCTGATGGGCGCTTTTCGCGTGTCCGCCAGCTCGCTGGTTTCGAGCCGGTCAAGACATCGCCTCCTATGGACGTGCTCTGGTTTGCTCTTCCACGCAGGCCCGACGATCCAGAAAATGCCATTGGAAACATCGGAAACGGTCATATGATTGCCCTTCTCAACCGCTTCGAGTACTGGCAGGTAGCATATATTATTCCCAAAGGTAGTTATCAGCAGTTGCATGCGGCGGGCCTGGGAACTCTGCGCAGATCTGTGGCGGATCTCGTGCCTTTGATGGCGGATCGTGTGGACACATTGCAAGAGTGGAAGCAGGTCTCACTGCTCTCGGTCGAGTCAAATAGACTCCCGCGCTGGCATCGCCCGGGCTTGCTGCTCATCGGCGATGCAGCTCATGTCATGTCGCCTGTAGGCGGGGTGGGCATAAACTACGCCATCCAGGATGCTGTGGTGGCTGCCAACCTCCTGACCGCGTCGCTTCAGGCAGGAAAAGTGAGCGACCGTGATCTGGGCAAAGTACAGCGACAGCGCGAATTGCCCACCCGCGTTATCCAGGCTTTGCAGGTCCAGGCGCAGAATCTGGTGGTAAAGCAGGCATTAAAACCAGGAAGTGGTTTCCAGTTTTCACGTCCCTTGCAGGTGCTCTTTAGCCTTCCCTTCATACGCGATATCCCGGTACGGCTGATAGCGCTTGGCCTGTGGCCCGTTCACGTGGCAAACTGAGGCGCACTCCCTGCTACATCACCTGAACGAGCAGCTTCTGTTGGAGAGAAGTAAAGCCTTGAGCAGATGCCATCACCGTGATTTCCCATGGCCCTGTCATATAGAGGCGCATTTGTGCAATGTAATTGCCCTGCCCAAGCTCTTGTACTCGGCTCTGGCGGGTGAACATGTACATATTGGTCATACTGGCGCTCGAGGAGATCTGCGCCCTCTCAATCGGCAGGCCCTGGAAATCGGTCAGGTGGAGTTCCAGCGTGGTGAAGCCTGCTGGAGCGGGATGACGCTGGATATGCACCTGCATCGATGCAGGTGCATAGGTATTGGTAGTGGCTGCGAAGATCAGCACACTGGCACAAGAAAGCACCAGCAGGAACCAGAAAAAAGGTCGTATGCGCATACCTGTTCTCCTGTCTCGTATGGTCTTCGCTGCACCATATCTCCTACGAACGCTTCGTGGGTGTAGGAGATGCGTCAGCTTCCCCTTCTTGCGCGGCTACAGTTTTGCGCATGGTGCTCACTGTCGACCGGGAGCTATTTCGTGCTATGCCGAACCCGCCTCCAAAGCCTACCAGAAGCGCCAGTACACCGGCCACAATGGGGACCCACAACGGAATGCCGCCTGTTCCTGCCGGCGCCGTGGAAGGCGTGGTATGAGTGGTGGGTGGTGCCTGTGCCGGCACGGCTGGCTTGACGGTGAAGACAAAAGCGCCTTCGTCGGGATCGCCATCTTGTGCCGATACCGTGATCCAGCGCACAACATACACGCCGTTCCCACCCGGTTTGATCGTAATAGACATTTGCCTGGGATCGTTGAGAGCGACCTTCGCATTGCCCTGGCTGATCAGGTCCCCACCGGGCCCGTAGATGAAGAGATTGCTTTTCTTCGGGTTAGGATTCATGTTCTCGAGAGTGAATACAGTTACGGTAGTCGGAGCCTGGGCGATGGTCGAGCCAATGGCCGGTATGGCTTTATATACCTTGGCGTGAGCAGGAATCGTTGTGTAGCTAGATGCTGCTCTATGGGCGGAGGCTGTTGCTGCCATGAGGAAAAGTAGACCGAGACCAGACAGGGTCGCTGCCGCCAGGTTTCGTAGAGATGGACGAAGTGTACGCATAACAGCTTTTTCCCTTGCTTCAGAAAATTGGAGGTAGTATGACACCACCATGTTGCTGCAATGCCACTTACTAAAGGACATTGCAGGTGTAGCATAGGGTATGGTGAGCTAATTGTCATGAGGATGAATCCCTATTTTTCACCTTAGGGTGTTTTCCTTTACAGTACTCACCGATTTGCTGCCAGATTATAGAGCTGAACCAGTTCATCAATGACTGTTTCAGTCTTTCCGCTGCTGATGCCCTCGGGGACACAGGTATGTAGATGGGTTTCCAGGATAATCGCTTCGAGCTTCTCAATTGCCTTCCGTACAGCATAGGTCTGGCGTAGAACATCGACACAGTATTTATCCTCTTCAACCATCTTGCGAATGCCGTTGAGGTGTCCCTCAATGTAATTTAATCGTTTGAGTACGTCTTGCTTTTCCGCGCGCATAAACAAATCTCACTTTCTACCCATATCCACTGGGTATGGGTAAAGTATACAATACAGCAATCCAGAGCGCAAGGTGGATGGCGCCTTCTCAACCATGCTCTTTGCATTTGCAATCTCTACGCTAATTGAGACATCATGTCATTCACCCTCTTTGGACGCTGCGAGAGCTGCCGCACGTAAGTATCGACCGGATGTCATCGTTCCGCTTCTACATGCACGATCGCCGGCAGGCTCGATTCGCGGATTAGCTTGTTGAGCGCGGCCACGTCCGTATCGATGGCCTCGCGCAACTGCTGCAACAGCCCATCCAGGCGGGCCGAGAGTTCCTCGAAGACCTGCCTCGCCTGTCGTGTCGGTGCGGCATCGGCGCTGGCAACCACCCCGGCAAGCGTCATAAATTTAGCGCTGAGCTGCACAGGATAATCCATCACGTCGAGCTGGTCCTTTGCCTTGACCTGGATCAACTCCTCCTCGATGGCCGAGAGCTTTTTCTTGAGGGACTCACTACTGGCTTCTATAGCCTCGTGAACATCCTGTCCCTGGGCGCGGCGTATCCAGTCGTCAGCCTGCTTGCGCATATCGCGAATCGCGTTGACCGCTTTATGCGCCTCCGAGACCCTGTCCCGGATCGCCAGCAGCAACTCGAACTGCCCCTGCAAGTCCTCTTGTGTGGACCCTATGTGTGGGTCCTTGAAAATCTGGAAGGTCTCACTATAGCTCTGGTCGCCAACTTTCAGTTGCACCTGGTAGGTCCCTGGAGGTGCAAATGGGCCTTCTGGAGCGTACTCCGAGTCCGCGGTTCCCTCGATTTTGACCGGGTCGGGATAGCGCGTGTTCCAGACGAAACGGTTTGTCCCGGCCTCTTTTAGCACACGCGGCTCCTTCTTCTCGTCCTTCTTCTTTTTGTCCCCGGCTCCTGCCTCTTCCTGCCTGGTCTGCTCCGCTTTCTTCTCTTCGCTTGAGAACGATTTGATCTCTTTCCCGTTAGCGTCGAGGAAGCTCAGCTTGATCTCACCCTCCGGCTTTTCCTTGAGGTAGTAGTGCACAATCACGCCGCCGGGTGGGTTCTGTCCTGCATCCAGGTACTTGTCCACCTTCTCGCCGCTGGGCTTCTCCTGCTGGCGGAAGGCAACAACGAACGCGCTGGTATAGCGGTAGTTCTTGCCGGGCGTCACCGCGCGGCCAAAACCGCTGCTTGATACGAAACGAGTCCAGGGATGGGGTGCGAACAGGTGCACTGGGGCCTCGCGTACATCGTCGCTCAACTGTCGTAGCGGCGAAATATCGTCAAGTATCCAGAACGAGCGCCCATGAGTCGCAGCGACAAGATCATCGTCTTTGACCACGAGGTCATGGATGGGCACGGCTGGCAGCTTCAACTTCAGGGCATGCCACTGTTCACCGTCGTCGAAGGAGACATGTGCCCCGGTTTCTGTGCCCGCGTAGAGCAGTCCACACCTGACCGGATCTTCGCGGATCACCCGCGTAAAGTCATTTTCAGCCAGTCCACCTGTGATCTTCGACCAGGTCTGGCCATAGTCCTGCGTTTTATAGAGATAAGGCTGGAAATCGTCCAGCTTGTAGCGGTTGGCGGCTACATAGGCTGTAGCGGCCTCGTGTGGCGAAGGCTCTATGATGCTGATGAGTGCCCATTCCGGCAGATCTGGAGGCGTCACATTCTGCCAGCTCTCGCCGCCATCGCGCGAGACATGCACGAGGCCGTCGTCCGAGCCTACCCAGAAAAGTCCCCGCTGCAGAGGTGACTCGGCAAAGGCAAAGATGGTCCCATAGTACTCAGTCCCGACATTATCTTTTGTGACCGGTCCGCCGGAAAGCTCCATCTTGCTCTTGTCATTGCGCGTGAGGTCAGGGCTGATCTCTTCCCATCTGCTGCCCTCGTCGGTGGAGCGGAAGACGTGGTTGCCCGTCGCGTACAACACGTTCGGGTCGTGAGGTGAGAGCAGGATCGGGAAGGTCCACTGGAAGCGGTATTTAGCGTCTTTTGCTGGCCACCCCAGGTATGCCTCGGGCCAGATCGTGATGTCCCGCAGTTGGCCGGTGCGGTGGTCATATCGCGTCAGGTACCCCAGGTAGCTTCCTGCATAAACGACGTTCGAGTCGTCGGGCCGTACGGCAATGTAGCCGCTCTCGCCACCGCCGATCTCGTAGTAGTCGACTATGGTGATGGCAGAAAGGCGCGAACGGCTGGGTACGCTAATGGTGCTGTTGTCCTGCTGTGCCCCATAGACGCGGTATGGCGCCTGGTTGTCGGTCGTGACATGATAAAACTCGGCCGTGGGCTGGTTGTAGATCGAGGACCAGGTTTCGCCTCCGTTGAACGACACGCAGGCTCCTCCATCATGGCCCATTATGATGCGCTGGGTATTGTAGGGATCGATCCACAGGGCGTGGTGATCACCGTGAGGCGTGGCGACTTTGGCAAAGGTACTCCCACCATCGCTCGATTTAAAGCAGCCTTCGTTGAGCACCCACACAGTCTCCGGGTCCTGTGGGTCGGCAAAGATGTGCTGGTAGTACCAGGGCCGCTTGCGCAGGTCAGGCTCCTCGCTGAGCCGCTGCCACGTGTCACCTCCATTGTCGGAGCGGAAGATCGCCCCATCCTCGGCCTCGATGATGGCCCAGACGCGGTCCGCCCGTGCTCCCGAAACGGCCACGCCAATCTTGCCAACCATGCCCGTGGGCAACCCTGGCTTGCGCGTAATCTCGGTCCAGGTATCGCCCCCGTCGCTTGACTTGAAAAGGCCGCACCCCTCGCCGCCGCTTTGCAGGGTATGCGGCATGCGACGTGCCTGCCAGAACGCCGCGTAGAGGATACGCGGGTTGTTCGGGTCCATTGCCAGATCATGGGACCCGGCGTCTTCACCCCGGAACAGAATGTGTTCCCACGTCTTGCCGCCATCGCGCGAGCGGTAGATTCCACGCTCCTTGTTCGGTCCATGGGCGTGCCCCAGCGCCGCGACATATACCAGGTCGGGGTTCTGGGGATGGATGCACACGGCGCCAATTTGGCGCGTGTCTTCCAGGCCAAGATGTATCCACGTCTTGCCGCCATCGGTTGACTTGTAGACCCCATCACCGTGAGAAACATTGCCCCGGATACACGTCTCGCCCATGCCGGCGAAGAGTACGTTGGGATCAGAAGGTGCAACTGCAATCGCGCCTACCGACGCACGCTTGAAGAAATCGTCGGAGACATTCTCCCAGTAGACCCCGCCATCGCTCGTCTTCCAGACGCCTCCTCCCGTGGAACCAAAGTAAAATACCTGGGGATCGGCTGGGTCACCTGCTACCGCTACAACACGGCCTCCCCGGTATGGGCCGATCGAGCGCCATTCGAGTGAGGCCAGTAGAGCAGGCATCGCCTCGCTATCCACTGTGAGCGCCTTGTGCTCGTTCTGATAGCGATCAGATTCCGTGTGTTTAGCAGTCATATAGTTGGTATCTCCTTCACTATTCACTGCCTGGTAGTATACCGTATTTTTCTTGATGCCGGCGTTTTATAGTAGAGTGGTCATATGAGCAAGATCTGCTACTACTCATGAGAACTAACGCGGTAGTACTAATACACGGCACTGAAGTAAAGACGAATCGACCGTTGAAGCGTAAAGTTTGATATAGTCGTGTAGAATAGAGATTAGCTCAGGATCACCTGAGATACAATATATAGCAACTAGTTTGAAAGGAAGAAGTATCATGGCCGATATAGCCTACTGTGTAAAGTGTAAGACGAAGCGGGAGATGAAGAATCCCCATCAAATCACGATGAAGAATGGGAAGCCCGCCCTGCAAGGGCAATGCACGGTGTGTGGAACAACGTTAAACCGGATTCTTCCCGCCAGTAAAAAAGCCTGACCTTGTATCTCCTTCACCACGGGAATGCTGTCATATAGTCATTGGGGCAGGAGCAATAGCACAGCACCTGTCAAAAGGAGAAAAGCCGGAAGATCTTGCGGGAGAGGACACGCATCCTGTTCCATATAGATACGCGGCCTTTCCCCTTATGAGCTTGTTGTGGGTATTGTAAAGAGACAGGTGGGGTATAGCTATTCCTTTGCCCTGAATGAAGCTGGGGTGCAGTCGCTGGTAGGACGCGCGATATCTGCACCGGCTGCTGTATTATATGGCCTGCCAGTGTCCGCCAGAATTCCTCAATTGTCGCAAAACGCTTGGCAGCGTTGAAGGTCATCGCCCGTCCTATGGCCTCGCTTATATCGCCTGGTATCTCTGGTATGAGCAGGTGAGCAGGCTTGAGAGGATCAATGCTCTGGCTTCTCATGACCCGGGAGATGGCATCGGGTGGGATGGTCCCGGTAAGGAGCGTATAAAGGGTAGCTCCCAGCCCATAGATATCTGTTTGCGCGCTGGTTCCACTCGTGTACTGCTCAGGTGCTGCATAACCGGGGGTCCCACGGCGAATAACGGCTGTCGTTGTGCCAGCAATATGCTGCTTGGCGATGCCGAAGTTGACCAGTATAGTTGTATTGGCCCCCGCTGGTACGATAATGTTGGCAGGTCTGACATCCCTGTGAACAACGGGCGGTTCTTGCGTGTGAAGATAGCTAAGGGCATCGGCAATAGGAGCCAGCAAAGGTAAGGCCAGGGATAAAGAGAACCGTTGTTCTGCTTGCTCTCGACGCAATGCCTCCAGGTCTCGACCTTCGATGTAATCCATAACCAGGTACACCCGCCTGAGCTTTTCGTGCTCGAACACCCTGTGTACACGGGGCAATGCCGGGTGACTCAATCGCATGAGGATCTCACCTTCAAAGGTGAAACGCTCTCGATCCTGTGGGCCCGGGTCGATCACCTCTTTAAGCACGAATAATTGCCGGCCGAACCGCCGGTCTCTAACCAAATATAGCGCACCAAATTCGCCTCTTCCAATAAGGCCTTTTATTGTGTAGTGGGCTCCATAGGGGTCCCGGACGGTCACTCCGACAGGGAGAGTTATTTGCTGTTTCGACATACTGTACCTCAAATATGTACAGAGTTACTTTAGTGATTATAGTCAGTATATCCAGGCAGATACAAGCTGAAGAACAATGAATAATGATGAAATATTATAGTTTTGGAGCAATAAGAGAAGCTGTGACCTCTTCCTTGTGGCGCATAATTACCCGGCTGCTTGAGGATCGATCACCTACTCCCGCGCGTCCTTGCGTTTCAAGAAAATGCCGATGATGCAGGTAAGCACGAGGATGATCCCACTAAGGGCAATCCAGGCAAGCACAATGCGTTGCGTGCCATCAGCCTGGCTGTAGATTGAGAAAAGCGTCCCGTGGTAGGTGTAATCATCCCCGAAGAGTTTCCCGCCATCTATTTTGTCAGCATGCAGGCCAAGTGAAGTTCCCAGGGCAGCCAGGGCCCAGCGCGAAGGGGTTATTGCCGACACTATCTGCGTGAACCAGTCCTTCAAAGGGATAATGGAACCGGCAAAGATCACCTGGGGGACGATGATGATTGACAGGAGACTGTTGGCAACGTCGTCGTTAGGAGCTCCGGCAGAAACCACCAGCCCCATCATCACACCTGCCACACTGGCCAGGGCCAGCGTAACGTAGATTTCCAGTAGAACCGGCAAAAAGACGCCCTGGTGGTACGGCTCGAATGCATCGACGATGAACAATATCGAAGCGGCTTGTATGAAGGCGAGCGCACCCAGCACGGTAATTTTGGAGAACATGTAAGGCAGGATGCCCAGGTTCACAGCGCGTTCGCGCTGGTAAATAGCCGCCTCCTTTACAATCTCGCGTGTACCATTGATGCAGCCGAAGAGTATCGCAAAAAAACCGACGAGGAAGATCACTCGCTGAGCATCGCCGCTCCCGGCCGGGACGATAAAGTCTTGCAGCGCCTGCTTCGTGCCGCCCTTCGCCTGCGCGTAGCTGGTACCATTGGGATCAGTAGTTAGAAAATTGACCACCTGTTTGCAATCTACCAGGTCCGCCTCGTTTGAGATGCCTGGCAGGGCAAGCGGGCCGGAGGACGTAAGAATCTGCGTCCTGCACTGCACGATACTGTTCGGGTCAAAGATACCCCCGCCGATCTCGAACCTCACCATGAGCATGAGCAGCAGGGCGACCAGAGGTGCCTGCAAAAGCAGGATGAGGAGATTGCCGGCATCATTTTTGAGCAGTTCTACGTGGCGCATGCACAGCAGCACAAACTGCTTCCAGGGGTTGCCGCGCTTTGGACGTTTCTTTTCTTTACTTCTCGCGCGGCCGTTGACACCCGGGGGAACTCGACTTGTAACATCGTGAACCCCTTTAAGCGGCTCGGCGATATATGTCTGGTAGTCCTTGGAGGTCCTGAAGCGCACCTCGACCTCCTCGGGAACGTTACTATTTCCCTCGGCGGGTTCTACACTGCTATATATCTCCGCGAAATTGTCTTTTCCGAAATAGGCCTTTGCCTCTTCTGGAGGCCCGAAGTACGCGAGGCGGCCTTCCTGCGCCAGGAAGCACACGTAGTCGCAGGTGCTGATATTGTTCGTAGCGTGAGTGACCAGAATAATGGTGTGTCCCTTGTCGGCCAGCTTGCGCAGCAGGAACATCATTTTGCGATCCAGCCCCGGATCAAGACCAGAGGTCGGCTCGTCGAGGAAGAAGAGGCTTGGATTGGCCAGCAGCTCCATAGCGATCGAAGCGCGTTTGCGCTGGCCGCCTGAGAGCTTCTTGATCAGCAGCTTGCGCCTTCCCACCAACTCCACGTCCTCTAACACCTCGTCGATACGCTGCTGGATTTGTTCCTCGGTGAAGTCATTGGGCAGGCGCATCCTGGCGGCATAAAAGAGCGCCCGTTCGAGCGTCAAATCGCGGTGAACGATATCATCCTGGGGCACGTAGCCAAGCTGTGTATTAAAGGCGGCGAGATTGCGGTAATAATCCTGACCATTGTAGAGCACCTTGCCTTCCTTCGCAGGCCGCAGGCCGCTCAGCGCGTTGAGCAGCATAGATTTACCGGCACCGGAGCCTCCTACCACCGCGACAAACTTGCGTGGGGCAATCGAGAGCGAGATATTGTTGAGCAGCGTGACATGGTTATTGCCGTATTTCTTGAGATTGAGCGCGTCGATGCGGATATAATTACTCTCGTCGTACTGTACCAGTTGGGTGCTCTCGAAGATGAGCTTGTATGGCCCGATGCGTATCTCATCGCCCATCTTGAGCAGGGCGTTCGTGACAAGTTGTGAATTGACATAGACGTGGTTCGTGCTGTTGAGGTCGAAGATGCGATAGCTCCCCCCTTCGCGCACCAGGCGCGCGTGGTGCGCAGAAACCTGCGGCTGGGGCAGAACAACCGTATTGCCTGTTACTCGCCCGATGGTGACTTCGGCATCGCCTAGCTTGATCGGGCGCATCGGCGGTAGCTCGTCTTGCGTCTCACCGCTTCCATCGTGGTAGGTAAGTGTGACGAACGAGCCATCTTCATTGCCAATGCGAAGTATATCTCCAGGGGCCAGCACTTTGCGGAAGTGTTCATCCCCGCGTATTTTGCGACCCTGGTAAAGTAACCCGTTGAGGGTCTGTTTGCGTTCCGGGTGTGGATGGAAAAGCACCAGTTGATTCCCCTGGCGGATGATCTGGACATGCTGGCCTGAAACAGTGCGGCTGTTGATGACAATGTCGTTGGTAATATTCCGCCCAATACTGATCACCTGCTTGTCCAGGGCATACATGCGTTTCTCGTCGGAAGTATTGCTGCTCACCTCCAGCGAGGGTATGCCCAGGGCGGAGAAAGGAGCAATCAGGGTCTGATCGGGCCGCTGCATGGATTTTACCATGCGCTGCGTCGGGATATCGGATGGCCTGGCTGCATCACTCAATACTGCCTGTTTCCCCTCGGAACGCAGGTCTTGCGTCTCGATGGGCAAGAACAAAACGAAGGAAGTGTTTTCTCCCAATGCTACCAGGGCTCCATCTTGCAGTGTTGCCCGGTCCACCTGCTGCGCATTGACATTGATGGTGCCGGCCTGGGGATGCCTCTCGATGCACCAGTAAGACTCTTGCCACATCAGGCGAGCATGGAACGGCGCAACTTTGGCATCATCCTTGATAACGATGTCGTTGTTTACATCGCTGCCGATAGTGATTGTTCCCTTGTCAATGGCGAAGACACGGCCCTTCAGCGGCCCCGTGTCGAACTTAATCGAACCGGATTGTGGTGATGTCTCTCTTGTATTCAAGCCACACCTCCCCATCGTATGATAGAAGCCCTGCGCTACCGCTTAGACTGCTAGCGTGGCAACCGATCTAACATGGAATTATATTGCAGCGCGAACTGGATGGCAATAAACATGAGGCTATATTTTCAGAAACTTTTTATGTTCCACTCAACCTGCTCTAAGGTTGGGGAGATACGATTCGAAGCGAACCCCAATGTAACA
>WNFX01000077.1_pt1 | contig 67373 bp, 60 predicted proteins | sample 5400111 | NCBI WGS metagenome assembly WNFX01 (sample SAMN13153363, study PRJNA577476) | soil metagenome | isolation source: 40 cm soil or saprolite under grassland replicate 1 | place: USA:California | collected 2016-06-15
CAGACCCGGACACCGCGCCCGTCGTTACCTGGATGTTCGCGCAGCGGCGGGCCGGGCACAGCCTGGCCCGGATAACCCGCGCGCTCAACGACGCCGGCATTCCCTGCCCGTCCGCGGCCGACCCCGGCCGCAACACCCACCGGGCCGGGCAGGCGTGGACGCTGGGCACGGTGCGGGCGGTCCTGGCCAACCCCCGCTACACCGGCCATCAGGTGTGGAACCGCCAGCCCACCAGCCACGACCTGATCGACCCCGCGAACACCGGCCTCGGCCACCGGCAGGCCCAGCGCTGGGCCCAGCCCGATGGCTGGATCATCTCCACCCGGCCCTCCCACCCGGCGCTGGTCAGCGAGGAAGACTTCATTAAGGTGCAGGGCATCCGCGCCGAACGCGGCGCCGGCACTGCCGATGGCAGGCGGTACCTGCTGGCCGGGCTGCTGCGCTGCGGGATCTGCGGTCGCCGGCTGGAGTCGTGCTGGGCGAACAACCGGCCCGCCTACCGCTGCCGCCACGGGCACTCCAGCGCCACCACGCCCGACCCCGCCCGGCCCAAGAACCTCTACCTCCGCGAGGACAACATCCTGCCGCACCTGCCCGCGCTGCACGCCCTGCTGACCGGCGCGGAACCCGCCACCGGGCGCAGAAGGCGCCGCACCCGGCGCGGAGTGGAGATCTCACCCCCGGTGAGCGCACATGACGTGATCGGCCACCTGCGAGCCCGCGAGATCACCCTCACCTACGACCCACAGGCCAAGACCTTGCGGCCAGACACCCCCACGGCCGTGACCACCGTCATCGGCCACGCAAGCTAACACCAGGGCGCTCCGCGCCCACACGCCAAACGAACACTGACCAAAGGAGGCAGCTCACCAGACAAATCACCCGGCACCGGCGGAAGCCTCAGCCCGGGTGACGACTTGGCATGCCCGGAAACGGGCGTTCATGTACAAATATCGTGTCCGAGGGGGGACTTGAACCCCCATGCCCTTTACGGGCACTAGCACCTCAAGCTAGCGCGTCTGCCTATTCCGCCACCCGGACAGCGCCACGACGCAGCCCAAGCCGCGTCGGCCGCATCACGATAGCAAATCTCAGAGGGATCGTGTCAGGAAACCCGATTGCCGAGGACGAGGTCGTCCAGCTGTGCAGCGACCTGATCAGGATTGACACGACCAACCCAGGAGACCACTCTGGCCCCGGCGAGCGCGCTGCGGCGGAGTACGTCGCCGCGAAGCTTGCTGAAGTCGGCGTTCAGCCGCAGATCTTCGAGTCTCACCCTAAACGGACCAGTCTCGTAGCCCGGATCGAGGGCACTGACCGAACCCGGCCCGCGCTGCTCATGCACGGACACCTGGACGTCGTGCCTGCCGACGCAGCCGACTGGCAGGTGCATCCGTTCGCGGGCGAGCTGAGCGGTGACTGTGTGTGGGGTCGCGGCGCGGTTGATATGAAGGACATGGACGCGATGATCATGGCGGTGGTCCGTCGGCGACTGCGCGAGGGCCGCCGTCCGCCCCGTGACATCGTTCTCGCGTTTCTCGCCGACGAGGAAGCTGGCGGCAAATGGGGTGCCCGCTTCCTCGTCGACAACCATCCCGATCTCTTCGACGGCTGCACGGAAGCGATCGGCGAGGTCGGCGGCTTCAGTTACACATTGCACGGACCTTCCGGGCCGCAGCGGATGTACTTGGTGCAGACGGCGGAGAAGGGGATGGCCTGGCTGCGGCTGACGGCCCGCGGAACCGCGGGCCACGGTTCCATGCTTAACGACGACAACGCGGTCACCGAGCTCGCAGAAGCGGTGGCGCGGCTCGGCAGGTACGAGTTCGGGGTCAGGCTCACGCCGTCAGTCCAGGCCTTCTTCGAGCGAGCCGCCGAGGTTCTCGAGGTCGAGTTCTGTCAAGATCGCTGTCAAGAAATCCTGGACAAGCTGGGCCCAATCTCCCGCGTCACTGGAGCGACGCTCCGCAATACAACTAATCCAACGATGCTGCGTGCTGGGTATAAAGTAAACGTTATACCGCAGATCGCCGCAGCTGAGGTAGATGGCCGTTTCCTTCCAGGTTACGAGGAAGATTTCCTCGCCGAGCTTGACCGTGTGCTCGGTCCACGCATTCGGCGTGAGTTTATCCATAGCGACATAGCTTTGGAGACCACCTTCGATGGGCCGCTCGTCGACGCAATGACCCGAGCGCTCCTCGCCGAGGACCCTGCTGCCAGGGTCGTTCCGTACTGTCTGTCCGGCGGCACGGACGCCAAGTCATTTGCCCGGCTCGGTATCCGATGCTTCGGGTTTGCACCGCTCAGACTTCCATCGGATCTTGACTTTTCCGGAATGTTCCACGGCATAGACGAGCGCGTCCCGGTCGATGCGCTGCATTTTGGCGTGCGCGTACTCGACCAATTTCTTGATCATTGTTAGTGGTCCGGGCAAGATCGGCGCCGTAACACCTCGGGTGGGTTGAAAATCAGCGAGCAACACTTTCAGATTTCCTCTACTGTGTGCGGAACGTAGTGCTACGGTGACGCTCTGTACGGGGAGATCGCACCGATCGCCCATCGCCAAACGGAACCCAAGGGGGTCGCACGTGGGACCTGAGCCAGCCGAAGATCCGGCGCGGGCATCCTTCGCCGCGGGCGTGGGGCAGGTCAGGCAGTAACACGCTGTGTGCTGACGTCGGCCGACGCGCTCGCAGCGGTCACGCTGGTCGGCGTTCACACCGAAGCGGTCATTCCGAAGGTCAGACCGAGACGGTCACACCGAAGCGGTCAGACCAGTCGGCGGCGCTGCCATCGGCGTGCCTGGGCAGCCAGATGCTATGGCACGTCGGCGCTGACGGGCGTCACTCCCGCCGCAATGAAGCGCCGACAGAAGTTGGGCGCCAACGCGAACCCAAGGATCCGGCGAGATCTCCTAACAACCCCAACCTGGAACAGTCCACGAAGGAGCAGTCCATGCGACCGTGGGTTCAGTGGACCGCGCGAGCGGTTCTGCTGGGCGCAAGCATCGGCGCAGCAGGCACAGGTGCGGGCGTCGCCTTCGGCGGCGTCACGACAGCGACGACGCTGCTCGGTAACCAGGCGAGCTCACCGGTTGGAAGCCCGGTGAGCGACTGCGGGTCCGCAGCGGCAGTCCTTGCCGACCCCATGGCCGGTTGCGAGAACGTGAGGGGCGGCGGGCAGCAGCACCAGGCTCGACGCAACTCACGGCAAGCGCATCGCTTCAAGCACACCCTGCGGTCACTTCTGCCTGGCCTTCCCGCACTGATGAGTCCACAGGAAACCATCGCACAGTTCGGCTCTGCTTCGCGTGGACACACCCGTCGTCCGGGGGTTTTGGCCAGCAAATCCGGCCTCGGAAAGCGTCCGGGACGAAAGGCTCCAGGACCAACGCCGCCAATCGCAGCGGCGCTGCACAGCGTGGCTGCCCTGCCGGTCATGACCGACATGCGGTTACTCAACGAGCCCCAACGCGGCGTGACCAGAGCAGGTCGGCCACTACCGGCGAGCGTGCTGAGTGTGCGCTCTTCGCCTGGTATGGGGACCCGTTCCCTGTTCTGCCTGGCGATCGGCGCCCTGATGGCGGGTGCCGCAGCCCTGATGGCCGCCGGAGGTCAGCTGCGCGATGTGCGCAGGTGACACGGCCAGCATGTATCCCATCCGCTACACGAATGCAGGTACTTAGATGAGTAGAACCACATGGGCGGCCCGAACGGCCAAGTTTGCCGTCTTGGCGACCGTGTTCGCCGCTGGCGGCACGGGTGTCGCCGTCGCTGGCTCAACCACCGGCAGCGGAGGCGTCGGCAGCGGGAACCAGGTCAGCGTTCCGTTGTCCATTTCGGCCAATGTTTGCGGCAACGCAATCGCTGTGCTCGGCGACGCATTTGGTGGATGCGAGTCCGCAGCGTCGGCAAGCAGCGCGTCGCACAGCACCGCATCGCACCACAGCACCTCGCACAGCAGCACCTCGCACCACAATGCTTCTCACAACAGCGCGCCGGCCAGCGGCGCGGCGGCGGGTTCGCAGACGACGTCGGGCAGCCACTCCATCGCGGGTGGCAACCAGGTCAGCGCGCCGGTCAGCGTGCCGGTCACGGTCTGCGGCAACGCGGCGGCTGTGCTTGGCCGGGCGATGGGCGGTTGTGAACCGGCGGCGTCGGCCAGCGGCGCGGCGGCGAGTTCGCAGACGACGTCGGGCAGCCATTCCATCGCGGGTGGCAACCAGGTCAGCGCGCCGGCGAACGCGCCGGTCACGGTGTGCGGAAACTCGCTTTCTGTGGCTGGCCGGGCGGAGAGCTCGTGCGCCCCGGGCGGCGCGCCGGCCAGCGGCGCGGCGGCGGGTTCGCAGACGACGTCGGGCAGCCATTCCATCGCGGGTGGCAACCAGGTCAGCGCTCCGGTCAGCGTGCCGGTCACGGTCTGCGGCAACGCGGCCGCCGTAGTCGGTGACGCCATGGCCGGGTGCGCACCGGCAGCCTCGGCCGAGGGTCAGACCGGGTCTTCAAGCACATCGGGAAGTCACTCCATCGGGGGCGGCAACCAGGTCAGCGTTCCGGTCAGCGTGCCGGTCACGGTCTGTGGCAACGCTGTCGCGGCTGCTGGCAACGCCAGTGCTGCCTGTGCCAGTCCGTCGCCTCAGACGCCGACCGGACCGCACGGGACGCCGAGCCCGTCGCCGTCGCAATCCAGCCCGGCGACTCCGACTCCGACTACTTCGGCCTCGCCGTCGCCGACGCCGTCGACGCCCACCTCTCCGCATCAGACGCCGTCGTCGTCTCCGTCGCAGTCGACCCCGGCGTCTCCACCCGCGACTCCGACGCCATCGCAGTCGACCCCGGCGTCTCCGCAGGTGACTCCGCCAGTGACGCCGTCTCCGTCGCAGTCGGCCCCGGTGCCTCCGCCTGTGACGCCGACGCAATCGACGCCGACCTCTCCGCACGCGACGCCGACGCCCTCGGCTACGTCGCCGACCATGCAACCGCTTCCATCCACGAGCCCCGCTACCGGGCCGGGGGGCGGGAACGGCCAGACTGGACCGGCGAATCACGCTGGGCCTAACGCTGGACTGGCTTCGTCGGGCAAGGGGCTGCCAACGACGGGTACGGACATCGCCTTGCTGCTGGCGCTGGCTGGCGCTGCCATCGCTGTCGGGACGGGTGCGCTCGTCATCACGGGCCGGGTGTCCGGTAGGGGACTCAGGAAGCTCCACCGGGCGTCCCGCTAACGCCGAACGGCCGCGGCCCCCGACCGGGGGCCGCGGCCACCGGTCACATGACTGCTTTGCCCGTTCCCCCGGGGTGTTGGAGTCGCGGCGGTTTTGGCCGCGCTGCGGCGCTGAGGGGGGGTCGGGAAGGCTCTACGAAACTGCTTTGCCCGTTCCGGGGGCGCGGCCCGGGGCGGGCAAAGCTCTGTCTACCGGATCCAGCCACTGCACGCTACCGACGCGGAACATCGCTACCGACGCGGAACATCGCTCCCGGCTGCGCCCACCCTCGGGCGCGGCGCCGGCGGTCCTGGTTGACGCGTCGTGCGGCAGCCGTTCGGGAAAATGGTCCGAAACCCCTGCTGCGGCGCGCCCAACACAGCACACCGTGGACCGCGCGGCCACACTGAAAGCACGAGATGCGCGCCACCGTCAGGCCGCATAGAATCCGCGTACCCCGGCGTGCGGCAAGCTCACAGCGTGCGAACCGCGCGTATGATCCTACGGCGCAGGGTAGCCTTCCTGCTGCCGTCCGCGAACCTGAGGACACGGGTCAGTTCCCAGTCGCCGTATTCCGCGTGATCCGTCAAGATCTTCCGGGCGGCGTCGCGCGACACGTCACGCGGCAGGTAGACGACAAGGTAGGAGTACTGGGTCATCGAGTCTCATTTTGCGCAGTGGACGCGGCCGTGCAAGGCTTTTCGGCCACACGGTCCCTCCGGGCACGGCCCGGCCGTGCGACGCGCTGCCCCGATGAGCGACCGTCCGGACGGCAGCCGGCCCGACTACAGCCGACTGGCGGCAACCGCGGTCGGAACATACGCTGCAGCGCGGATGGTTATGCCGACCGTAGTGAGACTGCCAAGCCTGACCAGAGGGAACAACAGACAACGAGGGGAAGCCGCACCAAGATGACCGGACGCTTATGCGGACTGTAACGAGACGGTAGCGGTCACGGTAACGGGACAGTAGCGCCAGGGATGGCTTGCCGGGTGGCACATGGAGGACAGGATGCAGCCATGCCAGCGGATGTGAGGTTAAGCAAGGGTGCCAGATAGCAGACGCGGTGCCGTGGACGGCGCCAAGCGTGGAACCCGGCTTGTGATAGTCGAGTCGCCAGCCAAGGCCCGAACCATCGCCGGGTATCTCGGCAGGGGATACGTGGTCGAATCGAGCATCGGCCACATCCGTGACCTGCCCGACAAAGCGGCCGACATACCGGCGAAGTACAAAAAGGAGCCCTGGGCACGGCTCGGCGTCAACGTCGAGGCCGACTTCGAGCCGCTGTATGTCCTGAACCCGGACAAGAAGCAGCAGGTTGGCAAGCTGCGCAAGCTGCTGGGTGAGGCAGACGAACTGCTGCTCGCGACCGATGAGGACCGCGAGGGGGAGGCGATCGCCTGGCATCTGCTCGAGGTGCTCAAGCCCAAGGTGCCGGCTCGCCGGATGGTCTTCCACGAGATCACACCCGACGCGATCTCGAACGCCGTCGCCAACCCGCGCCAGCTCAATCAGCGGCTGGTGGACGCTCAGGAGACGCGGCGGATCCTCGACAGGCTGTACGGCTACGAGGTCTCGCCCGTCTTGTGGAAGAAGGTCATGCCCCGGCTGTCGGCGGGCCGGGTCCAGTCCGTTGCCACGCGCCTGGTCGTTGAACGTGAGCGCGAGCGCATCGCGTTCCGGTCGGCCAGCTACTGGGACCTCGAGGCGGTCTTCGGCAGCAGGCGCTCCGACGCCGAGCCGCCCGAGTTCGCCGCAACGCTTGTCGCGCTTGACGGCAGGCGCGTCGCGCAAGGCCGCGATTTCTCCCCGGCCGCGGAGCTTAAGGCCGCAGATGCCGTACACCTGGGCGAGGCGGAGGCGGTAGCACTTGCCGAACGGCTAACGCGGGCGGAATTCGCCGTCCGCTCGGTGGAGCGCAAGCCGTACAGGCGCTCTCCGTACGCTCCCTTCCGCACGACCACGTTGCAGCAAGAGGCGTCGCGCAAGCTGGGTTTCTCGACGAAGTACACCATGTCGGTCGCGCAGCGGCTGTATGAGAACGGGCACATCACCTACATGCGGACCGACAGCATCACGCTGTCCGAGACCGCGGTCTCCGCCGCCCGCGCGCAGGCCAGGCGGCTGTTCGGGGCCCAGTACGTGCCGGACGCGCCCCGCCTTTACACGAGCAAGGTGAAGAACGCGCAGGAGGCGCACGAGGCGATCCGCCCCGCCGGTGACGAGTTCGCCACGCCCTCGGCCAGCGGGCTGACCGGCGATGAGTCCCGGCTCTATGAGCTGATCTGGAAGCGCACGGTCGCCTCGCAGATGAAGGACGCCACCGGAGAGTCGGTGTCGGTGCGCGTGGTCGGCCGGTCAAGCGCGGGGGAGGATGCCGAGTTCGGCGCGTCGGGCAAGGTCATCAACTTCTACGGGTTCCTGAAGGCCTACGTCGAGGACGCTGACGATCCGGACGCTGAGCGCGAGGACACGCAGCACCGCCTGCCGCCGCTCGCGGACGGCGAGCCGGTGAACGTGATCAACCTTGGTCCCGCGGGGCACACCACTCGCCCGCCGGCCCGCTACACCGAGGCGTCCCTCGTCAAGGAGCTCGAGGACAGGGAGATCGGCCGGCCGTCCACCTACGCGACGATCATCGGCACGATCCTCGACCGCGGCTACGTTTTCCGCAAGGGCACGGCGCTTGTGCCGTCCTTCCTCGCGTTCGCCGTGGTCGCGCTGCTCGAACAGCATTTCGGGCATCTCGTCGACTACGACTTCACCGCGCGGATGGAGGATGTGCTTGATCAGATCGCCCGCGGCGAAGCCACGCGGGTGCCCTGGCTGCGCCGGTTCTATTTCGGCGAAAACGGCGACGAAGGGCTGAAGGAGCTTGTCAGCGACCTCGGCGAGATCGACGCCAAGCAGGTGAGTTCGTTCCCGCTGCCTGACACGCCCATGGTCGTTCGAGTCGGCAGGTATGGGCCCTACCTCGAGCGCGACGGCGAGCGGGTGAATGTCCCGGAGGGAATGGCGCCGGACGAGCTCACACCGCAACGCGCCGAGGAGCTTTTCGCGCAGCCAAGCGGCGAGCGGGTGCTTGGCACCGACCCAGAAACGGGGCGCACCATCGTGGCCAAGGCGGGCCGGTACGGGCCGTACGTGACCGAGGTGCTTGACGCCACCCCCCAGAACGCGGAGCAGCCGGCCGCAAAACAGCCTGCCGCTAAAAGGCCGGCCGCAAAGCAGCAGGCCGCAAAGCAGCAGGCCGCAAAACAACAGCCGGCGGCCAAGCCCCGTGCCGCGTCGCTGCTCAAGACGATGGAGCTCGACACGGTGACGCTGCACGACGCGTTGCGGCTGCTCACGCTCCCTCGTGTGCTCGGCGAGCTTGACGACGAGCAGGTGACAGTGCAAAACGGCCGTTACGGGCCATATGTCAAGAAGGGCTCGGACAGCCGGTCGCTGGAAAGCGAGGAAAAGCTGTTCACGCTGACGCTCGCTGAGGCGAAGGAGCTGTTTACCCAGCCCAAGAGCCGAGGCAGGGGCGCCCGCGCCGCCGCCGCGCCGTCGCTGCGTGAGCTTGGTGATGATCCTGCGACGGGCAAGCCCATTGTGGTGAAGGCAGGCAGGTACGGTCCGTATGTGACCGACGGCGAGACGAATGCTTCGCTGCGGAAGGGTGACGAGGTGGAGGCGGTCACCCTGCGACGAGCCGCCGAACTCCTGGCCGAGCGCCGCGCGAGCGGGGGATCGGGGCGACGGGGCCGGTCGCGGGCGTCGTCCCGGTCGTGAGCGATACGCTCTGTCCGTAATCTCCGTGCGAACGCGATCTCACCGATACGGTGGCGCAATGAGTCTCCGCGCTCCATCGAACCGCGACCGGCGCGGCGTGCTTTCCATCAAGCCGTTCCGTCGGCTGTGGGTCGCATTGGCCCTGTCGAGCCTTGGGGACTGGCTCAGCATTCTCGCGCTCACCGCGCTGGCATTTCAGATAACCAGTTCCAAAGGTGTCGCTACCCAAAGTTATGCCGTTGGCGGCGTCTGGATCGCCACGCTGCTGCCCGCGCTGATCCTGGGGCCGCTGGCAGGCGCGGTCGCCGACCGGTTGGATCGCCGGATGAACATGATCGTCGGCGATGTCGTGCGCGGCCTGCTCTTCCTCTCCATCCCGCTGTTCCCCAACCTCACCTGGATATTTGTCGCCAAGTTCGTGGCGGGCTGCGCGTCGTTGTTCTGGACGCCCGCCAAGGACGCCTCTGTGCCCAACCTCGTGCCTGGTGACCGGCTGGAACGGGCCAACCAGCTCAGCCTGTTCACCACCTACGGCAGCGCGGTCGTCGCCGGAATCGTTTTCAGCTTGCTCGCCCTGGTGAGCAAGGCGCTCGGATCGATCTCGCCGTACTTCAACACGAACCAGGTGAATCTGGCGCTGTACTTCAACGCCGCCACCTTCGGTGTGTCCGCGATCACCGTGTTCTTCCTGAAGATCCCAAAGCGCCAGGCGGAGAGCCACGTCTCCGCGCCGTCGGTGGCAAGGACAATATGGGAAGGCTTGCGCTTCCTCCGCCAGACTCCCGTGCTCCGAGGCCTCGCGATCGGCATGGTCGGCGCTTTCGCCGCGGCCGGAGTGATCATCGGCATCGGGAAGCCATATATAACAGACACCCTCCACGGCGGGAACGCCGGCTGGGGGGCGGTCTTCGTCGCGATCTTTATCGGGCTTGCTGGCGGGATGTTCCTCGGCTCGCGCGTGCTCAAGGAGTTCAGCCGCAGGCGGCTGTTCGGGCTGTCGATCGTCGTCGCCGGGGTGCCGCTCGCGCTGATGGCGCTGATACCGAACTTGGTCGTGCTCACCTTCCTTGTCGTCGTCCTCGGCGGGCTGGCCGGGATCGCCTATGCCACCGGGTACACGATTGTGGGGCTCGAGGTGGACGACGGCCTGCGCGGCCGGACGTTCGCCTTCATGCAGTCGGCCATCCAGGTCATCCTGCTGACCGTGGTGGCGGCCGCGCCGTTCATCTCGGCGGGCTTGACCAAGCTGGTGCATGGCGCGACCGGCTCGAATGCGCTGCGCGTTGGCGGCGCCGTCTACAACAGCACGGGCGACAACATCCTGCTTCTCCTGGCCGCGGCCGTCGCCGTGCTGCTCGGTGTGGTCTCGTTCCGCCGGATGGACGACCGCCGGGGTGTGCCCGTGCTGGCTGACCTGCTGGCGGCGATCCGCGGCGAGACGCTTGCCGTTGAGGAACAGCTTCGCCCGCACGGCTTGCTGCTCGCCTTGGAGGGCGGCGAGGGCGTGGGAAAGACGACGCAGGCCCGGATGCTCGGCATCTGGCTACGCGACCAGGGATTCGAGGTCGTCGCGACGCAGGAGCCGGGCGCCACCAAGGTCGGCATGCGGCTGCGCGCGCTGCTGCTCGACAAGGCGCACGCCGGTCTCTCACCGCGCGCGGAGACCCTCATGTACGCGGCCGACCGCGCGGAGCACGTGGCCTCGGTGATCCGGCCGGCCTTGGAGCGCGGTGTGATCGTCATCACTGACCGATACGTCGACTCCTCGCTGGCCTATCAGGGCGCGGGTCGCGAGCTTGCGGCGCAGGACGTGGCCAGGCTGAACCGCTGGGCGACTGGCGGGATAGTCCCACATCTGACGATCTTGCTCGACCTCGCCCCGTCGGTGGGCCTTTCCCGCCGGACTCCGTCCGCGGACCGCCTCGAATCCGAGCCGATCGGCTTCCACGAGCGGGTACGGCACGGTTTCCTCGCACTCGCCGCCGCGGAGCCAGCACGTTATCTCGTCATCGACGCGACCCTGCGGCCAGAAGAGATCAGCAGGCAGATCCAAGAGCGAGTACGGCACATCCTGCCCGATCCGGTGCCCGCGGTGGCCGAGGCGATCACCGGGACCTTCCCCGCGGTGCGGGACTGATCGGCGCTTCGATCATGGAAAGGGCGAGCGTCTTCGACGACTTGGCAGGCCAAGACCGCGTTGTGGCCGAACTGCGCCAGGCCGTCGCCCTTGGCGGCGCCAACGGCCAGGCCGTCGCCCTTGGCGGTGCCAACGCGGCTGCTCACGGCCGCACAACGGGCGGGATGGCTCACGCCTGGTTGTTCACCGGGCCGCCCGGCTCTGGCCGCTCGGTCGCGGCACGGGCCTTCGCGGCCGCGCTGCTCTGCCCGGATCTCGGCTGCGGACACTGCGCCGCCTGCCATCAGGTGCTCGCGGGAACGCATGCCGATCTGCTACTCGTCCGGCCCGATGGGCTGTCGTACGGCGTCAAGCAGACCAGGGGTCTTGTGCTGCGGGCCGCCGCCGCGCCGATCAGCGGACGCTGGCGAGTGATCATTTTTGAAGACGCCGACCGTGCCACAGAACAGGCCGCCAACGCGCTGCTCAAGGCGATCGAGGAGCCGACCGCGCGGACGGTTTGGCTGCTCTGCGCCCCCTCACCCGACGATCTGGTGCCGACGATCCGGTCCCGCTGCCGCCTCGTCACGCTGCGCACGCCGCCCGCCGATGCGATCGCGGACATGCTTGCCCGGCGCGACGGGATCGACCCGCAGCGCGCGCTGCAGGCCGCCCGCGCCGCCCAAGGCCACATTGGACGTGCCCGGCGGCTTGCCGCCGATCCGCAGGCGGCGCGGCGGCGCACCGAGGTTCTCCAGGTTCCGGCCAGCATCGATGGTCTCGGCAGCGCGATCGCGGCGGCCGCACGGCTCATCGAGGCGGCTGACGCCGAGGCGGCGGCGGTCACCGCCGCACTGGACGAGCCGGAGCAGGCGCAGCTGCGCCGCGCGCTTGGCGAAGGCTCGACGGGCAAGGGTGTCACCAAGGCTGTGCGCGGCGCCGCCGGTGCGCTGAAGGAACTCACCGAACGGCAAAAGTCCCGTGCCACCCGGCTGAAGCGGGACTCGCTCGACCGGGCGCTGCTCGACCTCGCAGGCTTCTACCGTGACGTGCTCGCTACCCAGTTCGGCGCTCCGGTCGAGCTCGCCAACGCCGATGTGGCGGCCGACATCCGGCGTGTGGCGGCCGCGACCTCGCCGGAGTCGACACTGCGCCGGATGCAGGCGATCATGACCTGCCGCGAGCGGCTGGACGCCAACGCGCACCCGCTGCTTGCCGCAGAGGCCATGACGCTTGCCCTGCTCGCAGGCTGACGAGCAGCGGGCGGGCAACCAATCGCGGGCCCGGGCGTGTAAGGGGTGTGAATCTGACGCAACGGCCGGGCGTGGCCAGCCCGTCGCGCTCCGGCATCGCCGAGGTGTTCCGTGCGCATCACCTTGAGCTCGTCCGGCTCGCCACCCTTCTGGTAGGGGACCGGCCGACGGCCGAGGATGTGGTGCAGGACGTCTTCATGCGGCTGCACGCTCGCCCCGACGGTGTCACCAACGCGGGCGCGCCGCTGGCGTACGTGCGCGCCGCCGTCGTCAATGGATGCCGAAGCGTTCAGCGGCGGCGCAAGATCGCTCGCCGCAGGGACGCGAGCGAAGCCGGGGCCCGGCAGGAAACCGAGGTGTCGGCCGAGTCCGCGGTTCTGCTCGCAGAAGACCGCAGGCAGGTGCTCGCGGCATTGGCAGGCCTGCCGCGCCGCCGCAGGGAAGTGCTCGTGCTCCGCTACTACCTCGGCCTGTCGGAAGCGGAGATCGCGTCCGTGCTCGGCGTCAGCGCCGGCACGGTGAAATCCACGGCGGCGCGCGGGCTCGCGGCGCTCGCCCGCGTTCTTGGGGAGGAACAATGACCAGGACGCAAGAGCGCCTGAGCGACGCTCTGCACGCGGCCGCGCAGACCGTGCGGCCAGGCACCCTGCGGCCACTGACAACCCATGATCCCGAACGGCCGCGCGGCCCGAACCGCCGCCGAAGGCGTCACCTTTCCTGGCGGGCGCCCGCCTCCTTGCTGGCGCCCGCCGCCGCAGCGGTGGGAGTCGCCGTGGTGATCGCTGGAACTGCGCTGGTCGCGGGCACCGTCGGCGTGGGAAGCAAGTCGTCGGCGCCGGGCGTGTCGCCGCCACGGTTCTATGCCGTCGTTGTCGTCAATGAGGCTCGAGGATCCCCGTACTCGTTCCAGTTGCGTGACACCCGGACCGGCAGGCGGCTCGCAACGTTCGCCATGCCGATGGCCGCGGGCTGGTCCGCGGTGCCTGTTGTGTCGGTTGCGGCCGATCGCAGCACGTTCTTCCTGGCGGCTAGCCGCGGGCTCTCCTGCCACGGCACCGGGCAGAGCCGGTTCTACCGCGCGAAGGTCAGCCGGTCGGGACACATCACCGAGTTTGGGGCGGTCGGGAAACCGGTGGTTGGTTCGGTCGATCCGATGGCGGTCTCACCGGACGGCAGCCGGATCGCCTATGCTGTCGCCGGCTGCTCCGAGTCGCACGGCCGCAGGCAGCTTGACCGGCTCGTGGTTCAGGATCTGGGAACCGGCGCCAGCCGCGTCTGGACCGGCACGAAGAGCATCGTCAACATTCTGCGGCTGACGTGGACCGTTGACGGCAGAACCCTCGGTGTCGAGTACGGCCAACCTGACGGAACCGGGCTGGTCGCGGTCCGTGCGGTGGATGTCACCAAGCCCGGCGCCAGCCTGCAGGACAGTCGGCTCGTGTACAGCCAGCGGCGCTGCTGCGGAACCGCGGCCGTGCTCAGTCCAGGTGGAAGCAGCGTCGTCGTCGCAACGACACGCAGCCTGGGCACGAGGGGATACCTGCAGCAGGTTCGGCAAATCCCGTTGGCCGGTGGACCGTCGCGGCTGTTCTTTGAGAGTCAACGTTCTGCGGTGGGCATGGACGCCTTGCTCTTCAGCGACTCGTCGGGCCGACACTGGATTCTCATCGCGGGCAACAAGTTCGGCTGGCTTTCCGGCGGGCGTCTCGTGCCGCTCGCACCGTCCCCGCTTGCGCCAAATTGCTCGGTGACGCCCATCGTGCCGCCGACGGCCCGGCCCTTGAGCCGACCGGCAGGCGTGCGGGCCGTCCAGCAGCCACGCGCAGGTTCGGCGGGCGCGACGACGCACTCCTGCGCCACCCTTGTAGGCGCCGGACCCATCGCCGCCGCGTGGTGACGCTGGCTTCGGTCCAGCCCTGGCGCGTGTGGTCACGCTCATCGTTAGTGCTCGCCTCCCGGTGAGCCGCCCGCCCGGTGAGACGGTCGCGGTGCCACGGAAGCGGCCCGTGCCACGACGTTGACTGCCGGGCCCGCCGCCCAGTGGGCCCGCCGTCCGGTCAGCCCGCCGCCGGGTGAGCCCGCCGTCCGGTGAGTCCGCCGCCCACTGACACGGCTGCGCGTGCGGTGGGCCACCGCTGTTCGGGCGCGGACCGATAAGCGCCGCCGGCCCCCGCCCGGACGAACAGCGGTGCACCACCGCTGTTCTAGCGGGGAACAGCGGTGGCCCACCGAGTGTCCCCCATGAACAGCGGTGGACCACTGAGGGTGCCACATTTGCACAGCGGTGCGCGCCCAGCAGGCTGCCACCGACGGCGCTGTGGGTGGATCCGCTTTTCGATCCGCGTGGCGTCACGGTAGTAGCTCGCGGCGCACGCAGCCGTCGTGAGGACGCCGCCCGCCCAGACCGGTTATCCACAGATTCACGTCCCCCATCCCCGGTATCCACAGATTCGCGGTCCCCCCTCCCCGAAGGCCTTGACAAGCCGCGAAAATCAGCAGGAGGGCAAAACCCCCAGGGTGGGTGGGACTTTGTAAAGGAAACGCGGCGCGGATTTGCCTGCGGGTCGCTGGCGGCGCGCGCGGCGGCAGCCGTTCGGGAAAATGATGGTGACGGGCGGCCGAAGCCATCTCGCCCACCTGGGCCGTAGTGTGGAGAGATGGGCATGATGATGGCCGTCAGCTTCGAGCGGTACGGTCGGCTCTACTACCTCGACCCCGGGCCGCACACCCCGAAGGTCGGGGACAAGGTGCTGGTGCCGACCGACGCCGGGCCGGAGGTGGCCGAGTGCATTTGGGCGGCCCAGTGGGTGTCTGAGGATATTGGCGGCTTGCCCACGTGCGCGGGGATCGCGGGCGAGGACGACCTGGCCCGGGACGAGGAGTGCCGCGGGCGGCGGACCGAGGCGCGTCAGCTCAGCAAACGGCTGGTGCGCAGGCATGGGCTGCCGATGAAGGTGACCGCCGTCGACTACCTGGACCGCGACAACGTTTTCGTGATCTACTTCTCCGCGCCGCACCGGGTGGATTTCCGCGAGCTTGTCCGTGACCTTGCCCGCAGCCTGCGCGCCCGGGTCGAGCTGCGCCAGGTCGGCCCGCGCGACGAGGCCCGGCTGCAGGGCGGCATCGGGCCGTGCGGCCGGGACCTGTGCTGCGCCACCTTCCTTCGCGACTTCGAGCCGGTGTCGGTGCGGATGGCCAAGGATCAGGATCTGCCGGTGAACCCAATGCGGATCGCCGGCGCCTGCGGTCGGCTGATGTGCTGCCTCAAGTATGAGCACCCGCTCTACAGCGAGTTCCGTGCACGCGCGCCGCGGCTTGGCGCGGGGGTGGATTCGCCGCACGGCACAGGCACGGTCGTGGGGTACAACGTGCCGGCCGATCGTGTCGTCGTGAAGCTCGACGAGGATGGCAGAAGGTGCGCCTGCAGCAGGGCGAGCGTGTGCGGGCCGAGGCAGGCATACGAGGGCGCGCACGGGAGCGGTTCGGGGGTTTCGTGAGGGTAGTTCCCTCGCGCCGATCGGCTGCCGCCTGGGCTCTGATCGCGGCGTTTGCCCTGCTCATCGTGGGCTGCTCGGGGGGTCAGCAGGCCAGCAGGTCGGCGGGCAAGGCCTCGCCCGGGTCCGCGCCAGGATCCAGCTCCGCCGCTGCTGGCTCGCCAACCACGGCGGCCGGGTACTACCGCCAACGGCTGACCTGGCAGAGCTGCTCGGGCGGGTTCCAGTGCGCCAGGCTGCTCGTTCCCGTCACCTACCGCCGCCCGGCCGGGGGCCGGTTCTCGCTGCCGGTCATCCGGCTGCGGGCTGCCAACCAAGCACAGCGGATCGGCTCGCTCGTGCTCAATCCCGGTGGCCCGGGCGGTTCCGGCGTCCAATATGCCCGCCAGGCCCGCAGGGTGCTTTCCGCCGCGGTGCTCGCGCGTTTCGACGTGGTCGGTTTTGATCCGCGCGGGGTCGGGGGGAGCAGGCCGGCGATCCGCTGCATGACCGGGCCACAGCTTGACCGTTACTTCCAAACCGACGACACGCCTGACAACGCCGCTGAGATGGCTGGGGTCATATCGGCGAGCAAGTTCTTCGCCCGTGCTTGCGATGGCAGGGCGGGCCCATTGCTGCCGTACGTAGGTACCGCCAACGCCGCGAGGGATATGGATGTCCTGCGCTCCGCGCTCGGCGACGACAGGCTCAGCTACCTCGGAAAGTCCTACGGAACCTACCTCGGCGCCTACTACGCGGAGCTTTTCCCGCACCGCGTGCGCGCTCTGGTCCTCGACGGCGCGCTCGATCCGGCAAGCTCCGCGATCGGCCAGAACATCGTCCAGGCCAACGGCTTTCAGGTAGCGCTGCGGTCCTTCGCTGCCGACTGCGTCCGCCGGCCGGACTGCCCGCTTGGCACAGGCGGCACGGCGTCCGCTGGCCTGGCCAAAATCGCCGGTCTTCTGTCCCGTAGCGACCGCACGCCGCTCGCCAACGACCTCGGCGATGGACGGCCAGCGAACCAGTCGCTGATCACTGAGGGCATAGCCGCCGCGCTGTACAGCAAGGCGTACTGGGCGCCGTTGCGCCGGGCACTTCAGGACGCCTTCGCCGGCGACGGGACCCCGCTGATCGAGTTCGCCGACGCGCTGACGGAGCGGTCAAGCGACGGCCGGTACACCAACCTCGCCGAGTCCAACATGGCCATCAACTGCGTGGACCGCGCCTGGCCGCGCAGTCTGAGCGCCTGGCGCTCGGCGGCGGCCGTGGCCGCCCGCGACGCGCCGGATTTCGGCGCGCCCATCATGTGGGGAAGCCTGCCCTGCGCATACTGGCCGGTCCACGGCGCGCCGACGCCCCGGATCCGCGCCGCAGGCGCGCCCCCGATCCTGGTCGTGGGCACGACGCGGGATCCCGCCACGCCGTATCGGTGGGCGCGCGCCCTGTCGCGCGACCTGTCCTCTGGAGTGCTGCTCGGCTGGAACGGTGATGGCCACACCGCCTACCGGATGGGCAGCTCGTGCGTGGACTCGACCGTGGACCGCTACCTGATCGATGGGGCCGCGCCGAAGAACGGTGCCATCTGCCGGTGAGCGGGCTTCGTTACGCCCCATTTGGCGGACCAGCCGGTCGGCTGACGCGGGGACCGCTGGCCGACAGCCGGTACACTCGTGTCGCGCCGTCCGCAGGACGGCCGTGCCGCCTTAGCTCAGTCGGCCAGAGCGACGCACTCGTAATGCGTAGGTCGTCGGTTCGATTCCGACAGGCGGCTCCACCTCTGACCAGCGGAAACGCTGGGAGACACATCGCCGAAGCCGCGATGCAGCTCGCCAAGCCGCGCAGCCGGGTCGCGGCGGGACGTTCTCTTGGTCTTGACATCCTGAGATGGCCTGTGCGGGCCCGATTCTGGGCAGAGGTAGCGTTCATTCGGGTCTTCGCCACGCTGAGAGGCGGACGGGCTACGGGTGATGAGGATGCTTGGTAGCGGTTTTGGTAGCTCAGGGCGGAACACAGAGAGCCACCCCCGCCGGATACAGCTTCGCCGCGCCAAGGGCTGGCACCTCCCGGCCGGCGCGGTGAAGGTCGCCCGGCCCACACGCTGGGGCAACCCGTACAAGGTTCAGCCTCACGGCCCGTACACGCGCGCCGAGGCCATTTCGCTTTACGAGCGTGATCTCCTGGCTGTGAAGCTCGCGGTCACGGTCGAGGACGTGCGTCGCGACCTGGCGGGTAAGGATCTCGCCTGCTTCTGCCCGCTGGAGCTGCCCTGTCACGCCGCCATCCTGCTCCGGATCGCCAATGAACGTGCGCGCGGTGGCGAGAGGCACGGAGATGGTGCCCAAGCAGGGAAGACGAGTTAGTGATGTTCGGATCTGTTGGAATGGGGCTGGGTCAGAAGAGGCGTGACCGCACGGTGGGCTGACGTGGGCAACACGGGCGCAGACACCGGAAGCGCGCAGGGTCTCGCCGCTTGGAGGCGTTCATGCGCTACGCACCACGTCGGGCAGCCTGCCGCCGCGCCATCCTGGCGGTTGCGTTATGCCTTGGCACGGCCGTCGCTTCGGTCGCGGCCGTGACGGCCCGAGTGCCGCGAGCGAGCGCGGAGAGCAACGGTGTCGGCCAGACGCCTGCGATGGGTGGAGCAGCTGGAGCCTCATCAGGAGGGCGCCGACCGCCGCCAAGATCGAGGCGCAGACGGCAGCGCTTAAGAGCAGCGGTCTCGCCGCGGTCGGCTACAACTACGTCAACGTCGACGACTTCTGGTACGTCTGCCCGGGCAGTCAGGGCCCGGCCGTCGACGGAAATGGCCGCTGGGTCAATGACACCAGTAAGTTCCCCAACTCAGGGTCGATCAACGGCATCCAGGTGGTCGCCAACTACGCGCATTCGCTCGGCCTGCTGTTCGGCATCTACGTGACGCCAGGCATCTCGATGCAGGCCGTCACGCAGAACACGCCGATCCTTGGCACCACCTATCACGCGGCTGACATCGCCAACACGAGCTTGTCCGAGAAGAACTACAACTGCCATGGCATGGTCGGCATCGACTACAGCAAGCCGGGAGCGCAGGCGTTCATCAACTCCTGGGCGAACGAGTTCGCCTCTTGGGGCGTCGACTACGTGAAGATCGACGGCGTGGGCACCTCGGACGTCCCCGACATCCAAGCCTGGTCGCAGGCCCTGCAGCAGACCGGCCGGCCGATCCATCTGGAGCTGTCCAACAACCTGTCGATCTCGGCCGCAACCACCTGGCAGCAGTACTAGAACGGCTGGCGCACAGGCGGCGACATCGAATGCTATAGCTGCGAGTCCGGCGGGAGCAGCTTCCCGCTCACCGACTGGTCGCACGTCTCGTCCCGGTTCAGCCAGGTGGCGAGCTGGCAGCCCTATGGCGCCCCAGGCGGCTGGAACGACTACGACTCGACCGAGGTGGGCAACGGCAGCAACGACGGGCTCACCGCGCCGGAACGCCAGACGCAGCTCAGCCTGTGGGCGCTGGCCTCTTCGCCGCTGATCCTGGGCACCGATCTGACCAACCTCGACTCCACTGACCTCGGTTACCTGAAGAACACCAGCGTCATAGGGGTCGACCAGGACGGTGTCGACGCGGTTCGGATCGGCAGCACGAGCACCAGCCAGATCTTCGCCAAGCGGGAGAGCAGCGGAGCGTTCATTATCGGCTTGTTCAACACCAATACCTCTGCCAGCGCGAACGTCAGCGTCTCGCTGCAGCAGACTGGCCTGTACGGCAGCGCGACTCTCACCGATCTTTGGTCGGGCGCCTCGCTCGGTATGGCGAGCGGCAGCCATACGGCAAGGAACGTCCCGCTCGGCGGGGTGGCGCTGATCAAGGCGGTTCCCGCGTCGGGCACGGGCGGGACGGCCGAACTGGTCAGCGGCGCTACCGGCAAATGCCTGGACGTGCGTGGCAAGCAGACCAACCCGGGCGCGAAGGTCGAGATCTGGACCTGCAACGGCGGCGCCAACCAGCTGTGGACGCCAACCGCGGCAGGAGAGCTTCGGGTAAACGACGCGACCGAATGCCTCGACGTCTCGGGCGCAGGCACCGCGCCAGGAACCCCGGTTGACCTCTGGACATGTACCGGCGGCGCCAACCAGAAGTGGACCGTGAAGTCCAACGGCACCATCGTCGGCGTCCAATCAGGACTCTGCCTCGACGTCGCGGGCGGGGGCACCTCCAACGGCACCGGCATTGACATCTCGACCTGCACCGGTCAGAGCAACCAGCAGTGGTCCGGCCTCGCCGTCACCAGCACGGCCAGTTATGAGGCCGAATCGTCTGCGAACACCCTTGGGGGCGGGGCGGTGGTGGCGAGCTGCGGCGCCTGCTCGGGCGGGCAGAAGGTCGGCTTCGTGGGCAACGGCGGAACGCTGACGTTCAACGGCGTCAAGGCGTCCACGACGGGAAGCCACCAGGTGGTCATCGCCTACTGCGACGGCAGCTCGACCAGCGGCCGGCAGGCCGACGTCTCCGTCAACGGCGGCTCGCCGCAACTGTTGTCCTTCCTGCCGACCGGCAGCTTTTCCACGCCTGGGTACATGACCGTCACGCTGCAACTTTCTGCTGGCAACAACACAGTCGAGTTGTCCAACCCAGCCGCCTACGCGCCCGACTTCGACAAGATCGACGTTGTCGGCTGAGCCCGAGGGCAGCGACTGCCATCTCATCTGACCTCGTCCAGATCGAGATAAGTGACCACGGCGAGGCGCAGGCCAACGCGAGGCTGGGCCCTTGGACCCTATTAACGCCGGCAATTCGCTCCTATCGTTGCGCCACACGGGGGGACTCATTTATTTCGTGCCCCCTCGAATTCTGGAGGTGGCGAATATGATCCGCGAATGCAGGGTGCCGCTGAGGGTGCTTGCGCCCTTATTCATGGCGATCGTCGGCCTGGCCGCTTTATCCGCACCAGCGGTCGCCCAGGCTGGGGGTTCGCCTGGGCCTGGCACGTCTGTCGGCATGTGGTCGTTCACGTCGGCCGCCGCGATGGCGAGGGCGGCAGGTCCGGCGGCCGCGCAGGTGGTCGTGGCGCCGCCGAGGCCGGGTGTCATGCCGGGAGCGGCGGCGATCACCGGTGAGGCCGACCTGTTCTACACGGGCACGGACGGCCACGCCTACGTCGCAGGGCTGGCACCAGCCTTCCCTCCGGAGCCGCTGGGAGGGCACCTCGTCGGCGGGCCCGCTCCGGTCGCCATTCCGTCCGGTTCCCTGGGCGGTCCGGCCATCGCGCTGTTCGCGCGGGGTACCGACAACGCGCTGTGGATATTCAATGGCGGGAACCCCCCGCAGTGGGTAACTCTGGGCGGGCACCTGACGTCGAAACCGGCCGCCGCCGCTGGTGACCTGACCGGCGGTGAGACCATCGACGTGGTCGCTCGTGGCAGCGATGGCGCCGTCTGGGACAGGCAGTTGGCCGCCACCGCGCTGAGACCGTGGACCAGAGTGGGCGGCCATGTGCTTGCGGGCACCGGCCCCGCCGCCGTGAATGTCGGTGGCACACTCTACGTGCTCGCCGTGGGAACCGATGGTGCGCTCTGGCGCAACAGCAGCACGGACGGCACGACCTGGTCGGGCTGGCACTCACTCGGTGGCCATGTCACCGGGCCGAGCGCCGCGACGCCGGCCGCCGGGGTCGGGGTCGCGTTCGCACGGGGAACCAACAACGCCGCATATTACAACGAGTTCGCCGGCACGACCCCGGGCGTTAGCCCTGGGTGGCACACACTCGGCGGCAAGATCACCTCGGGCGTCGGCGCAGCCTCGGCGCCCGACGGAACGACCTGGGCTCTCGCCCTGAGCTTGACCAGCCGGATCTGGCAGAGGACCGGTGTCTGGCCCACGCTCAGCGGCTGGTCCAGGGCACTGTAGCCGCCGTTGACGTGATCCCACAGGTCGGCCCGGGGCCCGCGAAGGCCGGGCCCGCGCGAAGGGCGGAGCCTACGAAGGGCCCTGGGCCGACCTGGTTTCGACAAGATCGACGTCGTCGGATAGTCCCAGCGGCGCCGAACGCGCTGCCCAGCCATTTGACTGGCTCCTCGAATTGCCGGATTTGGCCGACTTTGGTGGTGAGCCGTCCCCACGCGGTGCGTCACCCCAAGGCCGTCGCCATCTTTGTACTCCGTGGTGTTGTTCTGGTGCCCAAAACGATCACCGTTTACGACACCCCGGAGTACAAAGACGCGCAGCACCCAAGCGTGCGCGGTGAGTGATAGGAAGACACCCGGCGCGGGCGGCGGTCAGGAGGCAGGCGAGGGTGGTGGGACCCGTGGGGCCACCGTGCGCGCGACACGCGCCAGCGCGCGCGCGCGATAGGCGCTAGGCGGTCTTCTCCGGGACGACAAGAACGGGCAGCGGTGACTTGTGCACCACCTCGTGGGCCACGCTGCCGAGCAGCATGGAGGCGAGATTCGACCGCCCGCGAGTGCCGACCACAAGCAATCCGGCCTGATGGTCAGCCGCGACGTCGATCAGCGCGCCGCCAACGCCGATCTCCAGTTCCCTGTGTACCTCGCCGGTCGCAGTGATGCCCGCGTCACTTAGCTGCTTGACGTAGCGATCAACCAGATGCTGCGCTTCGTCTCGGGTCTCCGTTGTGTACGGCATCGCCCGGCTGGCGTGCAGCACGACGCCGTGGAACACGACGACCTTGTCGCCGGTGGCCTGGGCGATCCTGGTGACGGCCTGCACCGCATGGTCGGCGCGCCCCGACTCGTCCACTCCCACCACAATGGTCCCAAACACTTTACAGCCCTTCGTTGATAAGCCGGCCGGCCTGCTCGTATTTTTGCGGCATTCGCCGTTTGAAATAGAACGCGGCCAACACGCCGACGGCGACGACAAGCAGGTCGATCGGGCCGAGCCAGTTGGCATAACCGTAGCCGCTGCCGAGGAAGCTCAAGTTGTCGAAAAGCAGGTAGACCACGAATGCCTGGGAGACCAGCGAAAGTAGCGGCGCCAGCCGGGTTCTCCACCAGTGCGCCTCATCGCGGTGGTAGCGCTCGTAATACACAAGGATGGAAAGCGACACCAGCGCTTGCACCGACAGGATGATGATGACGCCCATGACCGCCATCAGGCCGTAGAGCTGCAGGTAGGCCTGCGAGCTCGGATCGCTGGTGCCGGTGAACAGGGCGAACATCGCGATGATGATGGCGGCGATGATCGACTGGGTGATCGAGGCGATGTGCGGGCTCCTCCACTTGCGGTGGGTTCGGCCGAGCGCGGAGGGAAGCAGGCCCTCGCGGCCCAGCGAGTAGAAGTAGCGCGCGGTTGTGTTGTGGAAGGCCATCCCGCAGGCGAACGAGCCGGTGATGATCAGGTAGCTCATCGACGATGACACCCATTGGCCGGCGAACTGCTTGGCGGGCGTGAGGTAGTAGTTCGCGGCATTAGTCTGCGCCTGCGCGATCGCGGCGTGGACCGTCGGATAGCCGGCCAGCGAGGCCCACGAGGTAATTGCGTAGAAAAGGCCGAGCCCGATCACCGAGATGTACATGGCGCGCGGCACGATCCGCTTCGGGTCGCGCGATTCCTCACCGTAGTTGGGCGCCATCTCGAAGCCGACCCAGGACCAGAACGCGAAGAACAGCCCGATCCCGATCGCTCCCGCGGCGAGCTTGCCCGACGCGGGGAACCCCTTGAACGCGTTGACGATGTTGATCGCGTTCCAGTTGACGTTCCCCCGCGCGAACAGGTAGCCGTCGAAGATCAGCAAGATGAGTACCTCGCTGACCAGGCCAAGAGCGAGCAACGCGGAGGAAAGCCGGATGTCGAAGTAAGTCAGCGCCGAGATCAGGACCACCATGGCGAGGGCGAGCCACGGCCAGCTCACACTGACACCGAACGCGTTGAGCTTCAGGCCGAGAAAGTAGGCGAAACCGCCGCACAGCGATGCCTCGAACACCGAGTAGGCGAGCAGGGCGCCGAATCCGGTCCCAAGCCCGAGTTCGCGGCCTAGGCCGTGGCTGATGTAGGAGTAGAAACCGCCGGCGGTCGTCTTCCTGCGCGCCATGGCGACATACCCGACGGAGAACACGGTCAGCACGATCGCGGCGAAGATGAACGCGGCCGGCGTGCCAACCCCCTCGCCGAAGCCGACCGCGATCGGGGTGTTGAACAGCATCGCCGAGATCGGCGCAGATCCAGTGACCGTCAGGAAGAGGACGCCGCCGAGCCCGACCGCGTGCTTACGTAGCTTTGGGATCTCGCCGCGCTGCGCGACATCGAAGTCCTCCGGCCGCAGCGTCCGTCCGGGCTGGCCGTCTCCGACGAGTTCCGACTGTGCCATGGATTCCTCCCGTGGATTCCTCCGACGACCTAGCCCGTGGCAGCAGCCACGATCACCCCGCGCCGCGCCTTATGGTCACAGCCTGTGCGTTGTGGCGCGCGTCACAGCGCGGACAGTATCACCGCAGCCGGCGGAGGTGGCCATGGCTTTGCATCCCGCACACCGGACGGACCTCATCGCCTTCGCGTCGAAAGCCGAGATGCTCGCGAAGTCCAAGGAGTTCTGGAACCCGGACAAGACCCAGTTCTGGATCGACTCGGGTGTGCCGCTGGTCATCGACCGGCGGGACGGCTACTTCATCTACGACGTCGACGGCAAGCGGCTCATCGACGTACACCTCAACGGCGGCACATACAACCTCGGCCATCGCAACCCCGAAATCGTGCAGGCGGTCACCGCCGCCATGCAGCGTTTCGACATCGGCAACGATCACTTTCCCTCGCTGGCAAGGGCCGCGCTGTCGAAAGCTCTCATCCGAACGGCCCCGCAGAACCTCACCAAGGTGGTGCTCGGCAGCGGCGGCGGCGAGGCCATCGACATCGCGTTGAAGACCGCACGGCACACGACGAAAAAGCGCAAGATCGTTTCGATCGCCAAGGCGTACCACGGGCACACCGGCCTTGCCGTGGCCACCGGCGACGAGCGGTTCTCGGAGCGGGGCGCTGTACATCGCCGACCAGGTGCAGACCGGCCTGCTGCGCACGGGCGAGCTGCGGGCGATCACCAAGCACGGGATCGAGCCCGACATCCTCGTCACAGGCAAGGGCATCTCCGGCGGCGCCCGCGAGTGTTGCGCCGACGCCGCGAGGACACTCGGCGAGGCCGCGGTCGCCGCGGGAGCAGTTCGCCGCGTACATGGCAACACCGACCCGCGCCCGCGGCTACCCGCCCGTGCAGGGCGAGCACGCACTCATCGTCGAGGTGGTGCCCGAGCTTGCAATCGAACGGGTCGCCGACCTTGCGCTGCGCGCGGTGCCGGCCGTCGAGCCGGGCATCTTGTTCGTCGAGCGCCAGTTCGGCGTCCTCGAGGTGCACGCTCGCGAACTCGGCGCGGTGGAGCGGGTGGGCCGGGCGATACTCGCCGGGTTGCGGGCTAGCGCGGCAGATCAGCTGAAGCCCACGATCCTGTTCTGCGACGTGATCACTGATGTCACCGACCGGCAGGGCGTGATCATCAACCGCAACCGCGGTGGCTCCATGGTCATACCCGGCGACACGCTGCTGGTCTGCGAGATGACGCCCGCCCTGTTCGCCGCGGTCGCCGCGAACGAAGCCGAACGCGCCGCCCCTGGCGTCACGCTTGTCGACGTGTCCATGATCGGTGTAGCCGGACGGATCTACATGAGCGGCCGCACCGATGACGTGCTGCGGGCTCAGCAGGCGATCGCCGCCGTCCTTGGTGCCGTCGAAGGGCGCGAGCATGGGTGAGGGACATGACCTGTCGGTGGGCGGCGACGTCCTGCAGCGCGTCACCCGGTGCGCACAAGCCGCGATTGGGGGCTACGGGTGTCATCCCGCCGCCACCGTCCGCCTGCTCAACGTCTCGGAGAACGCGACCTACCTCGTCGATGATCCCGATAGTGGGCAGTCCATCTTGCGCGTACACCGGCTCGGCTACCACAGCGAGGCGGAGATCGAGTCGGAGCTGGCCTGGATGGACGCGTTGCGCGCGGAGGCTGGCGTGCGCACACCGCGCGTGCTGCCCGCCGCCGACGGCCGTCGCGTCGTGACCACGACGGATCCGTCAACCGGCGAGCAGCGGCACTGCGTGCGGTTCGAGTTCCTGCCAGGTAACGAGCCCGTCGAACACGCCGTCGAGCACTTCGCCGAACTCGGCGAGATCACCGCGCGGATGCACGGGCACGCGCTGCGCTGGACGCGGCCGGCCTGGTTCACCCGCTTTCACTGGGACTACGACGCTGCGTTCGGCCCCAAAGCCCGCTGGGGCCGCTGGCAGGACGGCGTGGGGGTTGGCCCCGCGGAAAGCGAGGTGCTCGGCAGGCTTGACAGCACACTGCGGGACCGGCTGGCCAGCTTTGGCACCGAGCCGCACCGCTATGGCCTGGTCCACGCCGACACCCGGCTTGCCAACCTGCTCGTCGACGACGCGGACGCCGACGGCGGGGTCAGCGTCATCGACTTCGATGACTGCGGCTTCAGCTGGTACCTCTACGACGTGGGGACATCGGTGAGCTTCTTCGAGCACCAGCCGCAGGTGCCGGCTCTGGTCGACAGTTGGCTGTCCGGTTACCGCCGGGCCGCCACGCTTCCCGCGCGGGACGAGGCGGAGATCTGGACGTTCATCCTGTTCCGGCGGCTGCTGCTTGTCGCGTGGATCGGCTCGCACACGGCGGTCGACATCGCGCGCGAACTCGGCGCCGGGTACGCCCGCGACAGCTGCGACCTGGCCGAACGCTACCTGGGCCGGTATGCATGAAACCGGCTGAGGCGTGCTGAGGCCCGGCTGAAGCCGGGCTGGGGCCGGCTGACGAGAAAGGTGAGGCGGCGTGTTCACATCAATCTCAGGTCGCGCGGTCGTGGTGACAGGCGCGACCCGCGGCATCGGCAAGGGCATCGCGCGGGTGTTCGCCAGCAATGGCGCGCGAGTCCTCATCGTGGGCAGGGACGAGGAGGCGGCGCGCGCCACCGTGGGCGAGTTGTCCGCCGACGGCGCGGACGTCTCCGCTGTGCTGGCCGACGTCAGCTCGCGCGAGGACTGCGCGCGGGTGGCTGAAACCGCGGCGCAGCGGCTGGGCGGGATCGACGTCCTGTGCGCCAACGCGGGGATATTCCCCGAGCGCAGGCTCGCGGACATGACCGATGCGGACATTGAGCTGGTCTTCGGCACCAACCTCAAGGGATGCGTCCTGTCGGTGCAGGCGTGCATACCTGCGCTCGCCCGTTCGGGCCATGGCCGGGTGATCCTCACCTCGTCGATAACCGGGCCCATCACCGGTTTCCCCGGCTGGGCGCACTACGGCGCGAGCAAGGCCGGCCAGCTCGGCTTCATGCGCACTGCCGCCATCGAGCTAGCCGCAAGCGGCATCACGGTCAACGCGGTGCTGCCAGGCAACGTGCTCACCGAGGGCCTTACCGAGCTTGGCGAGGATTACCTCAAGGAAATGACGGCGACCATCCCGTTGCGTAGGCTGGGCGCCGTCGACGAGATCGGCTACACGGCGCTGTTCTTGGCCACCGACGAGGCCGGATACATCACCGGTCAGACGATCGTCGTGGACGGCGGCCAGGTGCTGCCAGAGTCGCTTGCCGCGCTGGACCCAGGCTGATGGGTAGCGCCGCTGGCGGCCGCACGCCCGAGGATGTGCGCCGCGTCCTTGCCGAGCGTATCTCTGCCGGGCATCTGCGCCCGGGGCAGCGGCTCGGCGCCGAGCGCGCGCTCGCGGCGGAGCTGCGAGTGAGCCGCGCGACGCTGCGCCAGGCGCTCGCCGTGCTGGCCGACAGTGGCATGGTCCGCCGCATCCCGGGACGCGGCGGCGGCACGTTCGTGAGCCGCGACAAGATCGAACGGGACCTGTCCCGCGTGGTCGGGGTGCCCGCACGCCCGCCGGCCGGCCACCGCGACGCCGTCGCGCTGGGCCTGGCGCTTGCCGATGTCCCGCGCGACTCTTAACCTGCCGCCGTCGAGCTGATCGCATCCCTCATGCCGCTGACCCTGACGTCGCCAGAACCCCACCCGCGTCTTGTCTATCTCAGCCAGAACCCACCCGCGGCTTGGTACCGCAGCCAGAACCCCACCCGGGTCCTTGTACTTCAGGATGTCGTTGTGGGCCGCTATTTAAGGTGGCCGCACAACATCCCGGCGTACAAAGACGTTGCAGCCGGGTACTTCGGCCTACTGCTCGCTCGGGAATGTCACCGCTGGTTCCTACCATCGGCGCATGTCCGATGGCGCGCCCGAGCGGGTATCCACCGACCGTGGTGGGTTGACCGCCATTCGTGGGACGGCCACCGGTCGCGGTGGGCCGGCCACCAGTGCCGCTTGGGCCAGGCTCCGCCGCCTGGTTGCGGCGCAGGCAGGCTGGCTGCACCCGCCGCTGCCACCCGGGCCAGGCGTTTGCGCCGTGTGCCGCGGCCCTGCCCGCACCGATTACCTGCGCTGCTTTCAGTGCGGCCTGCACGCGCAGAGCGCTCCTGGCCGCCTGCTGGCCGACGCGATCGTCCCGGTCTCCTACGCGATCAAGGGCGGCGAGTACGCGCACGCCCTCTGGCTTTACAAGTCCGCACGGCCTGGTGCCGCGTCCGCGCGGGCGGCTCTGCTGTCGTTGCTGCTTGTGTTTCTGCGCGACCATTGTGCTTGCGCGTGGCGGCTGGCGGGCGGCGGCGCGCCCACCCATCTGGCCGTGGTTCCGAGCACCCGTGGACGGTCGGGACCCCATCCACTGCGCGCCCTCACCGCACCGCTGCTCGCCCGGCCGTGGGCCGAGCTTGCGTTACCCGCGCGGCCGTATCCGCCCGACCCCGACGACCGTGACCTGGGTCTGGACCGCTTCACCTCCCCCGCCCAGCTGGCCGGGGCGCGCGTGTTGCTGCTTGACGACACATGGACGACCGGGTCGCGGGCTCAGTCCGCCGCGACGGCGCTCAAGCTCGCGGGCGCCAGCCGGGTCGTGATCGTCGTGTTGGGCAGGCATCTCAACATGGGGGATGATGCGATGGAACGGATCGGACATCTGGTGCGGGACCGTCGATATGACGTGCATGCTGGCCGCTTGTGGCCGTGCCCGGCCCACGGGTCGCGGGTCAGGACGTGCTTTGCCCCAGTTACGAGCCTTCAGTACGCTGTCGACCAGCCAGGGACCTTTGGCCCTAACATGTCAGACGCCGGGCGCGAAATTCTTGACCGCAACGCGCGGGGAGGGTCCGGCCACGAGGAGGAAGGGTGATGAGCCGGAGCACAAATGGCCAAGCGCCAGACGGCGACGATGGCACGCTCATCGTGAAGGTCCAGGGCGAACTGGATCTCGCCACGGCTGAGGGCCTTTATCGCCGGGGTCAGGCGGCTATCGGGCGGCAAGCCAGGTTGCTTTTGCTTGATCTCACCGGCCTATCATTCTGTGATTCGCGAGGTTTGAGCGCGTTCGTCCGGATAGCCAACGACGCGGACGCGGCTGGCTGCCGTTACGGTCTGATCGCACCGCAACCGCTGGTAGAGAAGGTGCTGCAGATAACGGGCCTGGACAAGCGGCTGCCAGTGTTCCGGACGATCGAGGAAGCTCGCATGCGCGCCTGACCCGTCACGCGCGCCTGACAGGGTCACCGGCCATGCATCATTCCCTGCGGCTTGGTATGTTATTGACGGCGGGGTAAATGAGCCAAATAGATCCTGATAAAGCTGCCCAATAACTCTGGAAAAAGCCCATCAACTCATCGTTGTCCGGCACCAGGGAAATACCTGGCCGTCGCGGGCGGGTTCGGCCGAGTCAGTGGCTGAACGCATGTGCCAAGCCCTAGTTTTATTCCCGTGAATGACCAGCTACCTGCGGCGGAGCGCGCGGATCGCGGTCCGGACACGATCGAGACGATCCACGACAAACACGCCGCCGCACTTTTCCAGTATTGCTGGTTTTTGCTCCAGGACACCGACGCCGCGCAAGCGGCGCTTTGCGACACGCTGATTGTGGCTGCTGCCCACCTGCAGAAGATCGGCGACCCTGCGCAACTGCTTCCCTGGCTTTATGCCATTGCGCGAGTCGAATGCGGCCGCAGGCACCCGTCAGCGGTCCGCGATCCCGACTCGCTGCGGGACCGCACGCGGGAGGCGGGTCCGGATCCAGCGCTGATGGCATGGCATGCCGTGATGGGCATCGGCGCGCAGGAGCGGGAGTCGCTCGAACTGTCATTCCGGCACGGTCTGGCCGGGCCTGACGTCGCCTCGGTGCTCGGCGTCGCAGGCCCGGACGCTGCGGCGTTGCTTGCCCGTGGACGGGCGGCTTTGGAGCAGGCGCTCGCGGGGGAGGTACTCGCACACACCCGCGCCGCACGGTGTCGCGGCCGAGCCGCGATTCTGGCCGACTGGCACGGAAAGCTTACCGCCGGGCAGCGCGAGCAGCTTGTCCGGCATGCGCGCAACTGTCCATCATGTGCGCAGAGCTTGCCGCGCAGCGTTTCCGTGGCAAAGGTCTTTAGCCTGCTCCCGATGCCAGAACCGCCGCCCGACACTCGCAGGCGCGCGATGGCCTGCCTTCGCGGTCCGCAGATGGCCGAGTACAGGGCATCCGTGGTCGCCCGCGGTGCCGCGTTCGATGACGTCGGCTTTCCGGTCAGGCCGAACGGCGCAACCGAGGTTTCTGATGCCGGGGTGGCCGAGCCGGCCGGGCAGGCCCAGGCCGGGCCAGGTCACGCGGCACCCGCCGGTCCAGGTCACGCGGCACCCGCCGGGCCAGGTCACGCGGCGCCCGCCCGGCAGCCCCAGGCCCGGCAGCCCCAGGCCGGGCAGCCCCAGGCCGGGCCAGCTGAGGCCGGGCCAGGGCAATCCAGTCGGCGCCGCCGGTGGGTGGGCTTGGCGGCCGTCGTTACCGCAATCGTCCTCGGCGCTGGGTTCGTCGTCGGCCGCCTCGGCGGATTCGAGACGATGCTCCGCGGCATCGTGCCCGGTTCGGTGGCCTCAGGTGCGCCCAGCGGCGCCGACGCTCCAACCGCTCGGCCGGGCTCAGCGGATGGCGTGCGCGGCCCGGCCCACACCAGCCCAAGTCGTGGTTCCGCGATCGCGCCGAGCGCGCTGCTTGGCGTGCTCGGCGCAGACAAGCCGGCGCAGCGCAAGGCCGGGTCGGCATTGCCTCCTGCCCAACAGCCGCTAGGCGGCGGCCTGCCCGCGGCCGGGCACTTGCTGCTGTCCGCCGACGGGATTGACCTCGGCACGTCGGTGCAGGGCAAGATCGTGCTCAGCGCTGAGGGCGGACCCGTCACCTGGTCGGCGAGCACCTCCTCGCCGAAGCTGTCACTGAGCAGCTACGAGGGAACGCTGGCTGCGGGCGCGAACATGGCGCTTGCCGTGATGGTGTCTTCCGGGAACAGACCGGGCCGGGCCACCTTCATCGTCGGCCCTGGAAACATGACCGTGGCCGTCACCTGGTCCGGCACCCCGGGCCCCGCGCCGTCCCCGCCAGGATCTGGCTCGCCGTCGCCCACACCGTCGGCCAGCCCCACCGCTGCGCCACCGCCTGCCCCATCACCCTCGCCTACCCCATCGTCCACCGCTTCGCCCACGGCCCAGAACCCGGCCGCAGCGGCTCTGTACTCCAGAACGTCGCTACCGGCCGGTATTTCGGGGGCCAGAACAACGCTGCAGCGTACAAAGACGCCGCAGCGGGCCTCGGCACCCGCCACACGGGCGACCCGGGGCGGCTCCGAAGCCGAATCGGGGTTTTCAAACAGGCTCTAAGCTTGGCAGGTGACCGACGCCCCCCCGTCAAGGACTGCGCTGGTGCGCCGCGCCCGAAGGATCAACCGCGAACTGGCGCGGCTGTACCCGGATGCGCATTGTGAGCTGAACTTCACCTCGCCGCTTGAGCTGGTGGTGGCGACCATCCTCTCCGCCCAGTGCACCGACCGGCGGGTCAACGAGGTGACCCCGGTGCTGTTCGCCAGGTACCGCACGGCCGCGGACTATGCCGCCGCCGACCGCGAGGAACTTGAGAAGATCATCCAGTCGACCGGGTTCTTCCGCGCCAAGACGACCAGCTTGATCGGTCTCGGCCAGGCAGTGTGCGACCGATTTGGCGGCGAGCTTCCTGCCACCTTGAAGGAACTCGTGACGCTGCCCGGCGTTGGCCGCAAGACCGCGAACGTCGTGCTCGGTAACGCCTTCGGCAAGCCGGGCCTCACAGTGGACACCCACTTCGCCCGGCTTGCGCGCCGCTTCGGGTGGACCACCGAGACCGATCCTGTCAAGATCGAGCGCGACGTCGGCGCGCTGCTGCCACGGCCGGAGTGGACGATGGCCTCGCACCGGCTGATCTGGCATGGCCGACGGGTGTGCCACTCCCGCAGGCCCGCATGCGGCGCCTGCGGGATCGCCCGGTTGTGCCCGTCGTTCGGTGCGGGGCCAACCGATGAGCAGACCGCGCGCAAGCTCGTCAAGACTGGGCCGTTTTCGTGAGTGGAGCCGGCCGTCATGGTGCGCAGAGCGCGCGGCAGGCACCCGAACCGCAGGACGTGCCTGGCGGGTCCGGGTACACCGCGTCCGGGCACACCGCGTCCGGGTACACCGCGTCCGGGCACACCGCGTCCGGGCACACCGCGCCCGGCTGGTTGCGTGACCTGGCTGACGTGGCGCGCCAGATGCCCGTGTCTGTGCATCTGCGGCCACCACCAGCGGGCGGTCGCGCCTCGGCCGTGCTCGTGCTCTTCGGCGACGGCCCGGCCGGGCCCGATGTCCTGCTGATACAGCGCAGCTCCGGGCTGCGCACGCACGCCGGGCAAACCGCGTTCCCTGGCGGGGCGATCGATGAAGGGGACGCTGGCCCGGTCGCGGCGGCGTTGCGGGAGGCGGCCGAGGAGACCGGTCTGGACCCGGCCGGTGTCGAAGTGGTCGGCGTCCTGCCCGAGCTGTTTGTGGCACGCAGCGGTTTTCGCGTCATCCCGGTGCTTGCCTGGTGGCGACGGCCGACCCCGGTCGGGCCCGCCGACCCGGCCGAGGTCGCCGCGGTCGAACGCGTACGGATCGCCGACCTCGCCGATCCGGCTAACCGGTTCACCGTTCGCCACCCGTCTGGCCTGGTCGGCCCGGCATTTCGCGTGGGCGGCGTGCTCGTGTGGGGATTCACCGCGGGCATCCTGGACCGGCTCCTCGCACTTTGCGGATGGGAACGCCCGTGGGACGCCGAACGGGTCGAGGAGCTTCCCCCCAGCGCGCTCGGCTAGCCGCGGCTGATCAAACTTCCCCGGGCGGTAGTTACTGGCGGCCTAGCGCGCTATACCGTTGGCACGTGCCCGGTGACCTGCTCGATCTGATCTTGATTGGAATCGTGGCGGCCTTCGCCGTGTCGGGTTACCGGCAGGGTTTCATCATCGGCGCGCTGAGCCTCGCGGGCTTCCTCGGCGGCGCAGCCTTCGGCTTGGTCATCGCCCCAGCCATCGCCCAGTCGCTCGCCTCGGGGCAGGCACAGCAGTCCCTGCTCGCCATCGTGGTCGTATTCGTCGCCGCGATGATCGGCCAGTTCGCCGCGTCGACCGTGGGCGCGGCCATGCGAGACATGGTCACCTGGCGCTCGGCCACGATCGTCGACTCAGCCGCGGGCGCGGGCGTCAGCACGCTGTCCGTGCTGATCATCGCCTGGCTCATCGGCACGTCTGTGCAAAATGCCCCGTTTCCCACGGTGGTCAACCAGGTGAACCACTCCGAGGTGCTCCGCGGGGTGGACACGCTGATGCCGGAGAGCGCGCGCACCTGGTTCTCAAGTTTCAGGCGTGTCGTGGCGAGCGGGCCTTTTCCACAGGTGTTCAGCGGTCTCGGCGCGGAGGGGATCGTCTCGGTGCGACCGCCGGACGCCGCTGTGGTGCACAAGCCCGGAGTCCGCCGCGCGGCTGTGAGCGTGGTGAAGGTGCTCGGCACCGCACCGGCCTGCTCACGCAAGATCGAAGGCTCCGGGTTTGTGTTCGCGCCCAACCATGTGATGACCAACGCGCACGTGGTGGCAGGCGTACGCGACGGGCCAGATGTGATCACCGACGACCATCGGACGCTGCACGCGCAGGTGGTGCTCTACAACTTCGACAGGGACGTGGCGGTTCTTTATGTGCCGGGCCTGCACACGCGGGCGCTGTCGTTCGCCGGCCCGGCGCGGACCGGCAACAGCGCGATCGTGGCGGGATACCCGCGCGATGTCCCGTTGCTGAGCGCTGTCGCGGCCCGCATCGGCGGCACCCAGCAGGCCCGCGGCCCCAACATCTACCAGTCCGCCCAGGTGACCAGAGAGATCTACTCGATTCGCGCCAATGTGGAGCCGGGCAACTCAGGCGGCCCGCTGCTCGCCCCCGACGGCGACGTCTACGGGGTGGTGTTCGCGGCCGCGGTCGGGCAGCCCGACACCGGTTACGCGCTGACGGCTGCGGAGGTGAGCCCGGACGTGCGGGCCAGCGCGGGCGCGAGGGCGGCGGTCTCAACTGGCGGCTGCGACTGACCAGCGCCGTCGCCTTCGGTCAGGCAAACAGCCGTAGCCGCAGGCCGGACGGCGAAAGGTCGGTGAGGCCGAGGCGCTCTATCCGGTCGGCTAGGTCTTCAGCAGCCCGAACGGCTGCCGCGGTGTCTACCCCGTGCGCGCTGTCCGCGAGGTATGGGCGGACGCGGTCGGCGCCACGGCGCAGCAGCGCAATGGCGCCCAGCGCGTTACCGCGTTGCGCGTGGGTGATGCCGACGGCGATTTGAGCCAGACCCTGCCAGAGGTCGCGCTCGGCGTCCGGTGACGCCTTCCAGCGCGCTTCGAGCACCTCATGGGCGTGAAAAGGCCGGTCGGCGTCGATGAGCCGCTGCGCCTCCGCCAGCGTCGCCGCCGGCGCGAGCACGAGGTCGTCGGCCACGCGCGGCTCACCGGCCGCTCCTCTGCCGAGTGGCCGGCCGAGCGCGTCACGCGGCCGGGCGTTGCGTGGCCGACCCTCGGTGTCCCTGTCCCTGCTCATCGTTCGGGTTCAGGATCGGCGAGCCAGCCGCACAGCTCGGTGTTGAGCCGGTCGGGCAGCTCCTCATGCGGGAAATGTCCGGCGCCGTCGATCAGGCGCCAACGGTAGGGCCCGTCGACGTAGCGGCCGGAGCCGCGCGCCGTGCGGGGCAGCACGCACACATCCAGAGCGCCGTGCAGCTGCAGGATGGGCGCCCCAATCGGCGAACGCATCCGCTGCACGTAGCGAATGCCGTCCGGGCGCAGCCTGGACCGGACGATCCAGCGGTGATATTCCAAAGCGGAATGTGCGACGCCTGGGATGCGTATCGCCTCACGGTAGCGCCTGTCGGCCTCGTCGTTCGGCCAGCCAGGCCGTGACCACTCCCGCAACATGCGGCCGACCTTTGCCCCGCCGTTACGGACCAGCCGACGCTCGGGTGTCGCGGGCAGCTGGAACACCAGCGCATAACCGCTCCGCTTGCCCTGCCCGAATGGGTCGGTCAAGACGGCGCCGTTCATGCGCAGCGGATGCGGCGCCGACAAGATCGCGAGCCGCCTGACCACCTTCGGGTAGTAGACGCCCACGGTCCACGCCACCAGGGCGCCCCAGTCGTGGCCCACCACCACGGCATTAGCCTCGCCAAGCGAACGAACGAGGCCAGCCACATCTGAGGCAGCGGTCACCAGGTCGTAGCCCCGCGGCGGTTTGTCGCTGCCACCGTAACCGCGCAGGTCAGCGGCGACGGCGCGAAATCCGGCCCGGGCAAGCGAGGGCAGCTGGTAACGCCAGCTCCACCAGAACTCCGGGAAGCCGTGCAGCAGCAGCACCAGCGGCCCGTCGCCGCTCTCGACCACGTGAAAACGGGTTCCGTTGGCGCTCACAGATTTGTGCGCCCAAGGCCCGTCAATCTGGACAGCCGATTCCGTCGGCGCTGACATCAGCCGGCCTCCTCAGCGCCGCCGTCATGGCGCAGCATGGCCAACCCGCCCTGCACGGAGGCGCGGGTCCGGCGCAGCGCTGACAAGCGGCGCATCTTCCGTATCCCGATGAGCACCGCGACGCCCGCCACCAGGATGTAGCCGCCAGACACCATGAGAAACGCCGCCCAGCTCCAGATGCCGGCTGAGATGAGGCCGTATGCCGCCGCGAACGAGAGCAGGACAAGCACCAGACACCCGACGAAGCCCGCCACCCCGAGCATGGCGCCGGAGATGGCAAGCCGCTTGAGGTCATCGCGCAGCTCCAGCTTTGCCAGGTCAATCTCCCACTTGACCAGCTGGGAGACGTCCCTGACAGCCAATGACACGAGTTCGCCGAGCGACTCGCCGTTCGCGCCGCCTGCTCGTGGAGCGCGCTGCCCGCGGCGTGGCGTTCCGGTCTCGGCCATCGCTTGATCTCCGTTCTGCTCCGTCTCAGTACCTGCCCGGCGAGCCGTTGTAGTCACTGTGGCGGATCGCCGAGCCTTTGCGAAGGACATCCGGCGATTGGCGCCGAGACAGCCCAACGGTGCATGCCGTCCCGCACTGCGGACAATCCCGCGCAGCCGTTAAGGAAACCATGAGGCCTCCGCCTCGGCGGTGGGTAGGTTCATGGCGTCCCCGCAGAGACCGTGGCAACCCACGGGCACCGGCGAGCGCCGAGTACGCAGTGGTGCAGATCAGCATATGCCGGTCACGGCCCCGTCGCCGACCAGCCAGTGGGTGCGGCGCCGCCGGGGTGCGGCGCCGCTGGGGTGCGGCGCCGCTGGGGTGCGGCGCGAGCTGGGGTGCGGCGCGAGGTGGAGGCGCTGCGCGGGCCGGGTGCGGCGCGAGCTGGGGTGCGGCGCCGCCGGGGTGCGGCGCGAGGTGGAGGCGCTGCGCGGGCCGGGTGCGGGGCGTGCCGGGATGCGGGGGGCGATACGTCAGGGCGGCCGGACCTGCGCCGCGCGCAGGTGCGCACATGCAGCGCGGCGGCGCCCTCTCAAGGGCGCCGCCGCGCCAGCACGTCACACCGGGTTACCAAGCGTGCACCTTTATTTTGCCGGATAGGTTGACCAATCCGGACAGGCTGCCTATTTCTGGCCAGGCCCACCATCGTGGTGCTACCTATCTCGGCACGCCTCCCGCGGCTGGTCGCGCGTGGGTACCCGGGTGCCGTGCCCGGACCTCCTTGGCCCGTGACACCTTTCTACGACGAATAAGCCTGCTTGGAAAGCCCTCCACGTGACCAATTCGTGATCTCGATTGATTCATGCGCTTTCATGCGTAGGCCGGCGCTGCGTGACAGAGTGGCTGAGCGCCACCGGTGGTGTTGCACCGGAGCGTGCGCGCAGCTGATGCGTCATGCGTCTGGAGTGGCGCGATGTCCGGTGTCTTGGGGCCGGGCAGGGTATGTCCGGGTTTGCGGACGGCAATCGCGCCAAACGGTGTCATCATGGCCGCGCGGAGGGCGAGCGCCCAGTGCGGCCGAGGGCGGTGGCATCGGCACTGCGGGTGCCGCCAGCCGTCGCGCGGCCAAAGAAAGACCCACTTACACACCCCAGGTGTGTCAATTTACCCGGCCGGGCCGCTACCTTAGATGGGGGACGCCGATCCCAAGGACGCGCCGATCTCGAAGATCGGGCGCTCTGACAAAAAAGTGGTGATCGGCTGAACGCACCGGCTCGACGGAACTGTCCACGATCAGGCAGCATATGGAGTAACGCGCAGAACCTACGGCAACACCGAAGGCAACCGGCTTTTTCCCGAAACGGGCCGGCTCTACCCCCCCGGAGCCGGACCGTACGGCGACCCCCGCTCTCCCCCCCGGCGGGGGTCGCCACATGTCTGGGGTCAGACGGGCGGCTTGGCCGCCCCTTGGGGCTTTTCGTCCCCTTCCCGACCCTTCCTCCCCTTCTGTGACGCACGTCACCAAGGTGCGTTTATCGTTACGATCTGGACTGGAACTCGTTACTTCGTGGCAAGAGCGGCGGTTCGGGCCTAGCATGCCAATGCTCACCGATGTGAGGAGGCGCCGTGCGAGCGGCTAGCCGGTCTGCGATCGTCACGTCCCTGATCGCCGCGGCGAGTGGTGGGCTGCTTGCCATCGCCGCGCCAGCCAGTGCGGCCAGCCTCTCCGCTCCGTCGGTGGTCACGAGCGCCACCAAGGTCACCATCGTCGCCCACACCGACGCCGTGCAGGCGGCCCAGCTGGTGTTCAACGGAAAGGTCGTTCGCTCGGCAGGCCCGCTACAGCTTGGCAGCACGCTGTCCTACACCTTCGCCACCGCGCCGCTGCGCAACGGCAGTTACCCGGTGGCCCTGCGTCAGCAGTTGGCCGTCGCGCCCTGGTACACGGCCGCGTCGGCGAGGATCAGGCTGCGGATCCCTCCTGCCGCGCCGACCAGTGTCGGCGCGCACCTGCTGTCCGGCCGGACGGACCTGCTGTCCGGCCGGACGGTGCGTGTCACCTGGGCCAGGGGGACCGAACCCGATCTCTCCGGCTACGCGGTGCGCAACACCAGCGTCGCCGAGGTCACCTGGCTCGGTGTGCGCAGCGCGTGCGGCACCGCCACCTGCGCGGCCATGGTGAGCCTGCCTGCCATGGCGGGGCCGACTGTCGGATTTGCCGTTGTCGCGTACCGCAGCGACGGCGCCGGAGGCACCCTCGCATCGGCTGTCTCGCCGATCGTCCGCGTGTCCATACCGGGCGCCGCAGGCGCGGCCGGTGGGCGGCTACCCGGCATCGCCGCGGGCGGATCCGCTGCGGGGGCAGGCGGCTTTGACGCGGTCGGCGGCTACGGTCGCCGAGACCTGCCGACGCAGGCGTTCTCCGGTGGATCCCCCCTCGTCCAGCCCACGGTCGGACCGCATGCAAGTCCGCTTACGGTGCCGCACGGGCGCACAGTGGGAGCGCCGGCCGTGGGGCCGAGCCTGGCGGCGGGCGCAGGGTACGTCGTCGCGGCGGGCGTGTTGATCGCGCTCCTCGCACTGGCCCACATAGCTGTTTGGCGATGGCGCAGGAGGCTGCCCGCACCAGCTGCGGGCCCGGCGCTGTCCTCGTCGGCGCTGTCCTCGTCGTCAGCGGCTGAGTCGGCGCCGCCGGTGGGCCGGCCATGGAGTTCCGGCTTCAGCCATTGAGCGAGCCTCGTTCTGGTCGGCGTCCGTGGTTGGTTGGCGCCCGGCAGGCTCTCCGGCTGGCACCGCGCATGCCAGCCGCGCGCAGGGCGAAGCCAACGAGGAACACACGCGCGCTCGATGGGCCGTTCACGCGCGCTCGATGGGCCGTTCACGCGCGCTCGATGGGGAGTCTCACGCGCGCTCGATCGGGCACCTCATGAACCCAGGATCGCGAGCAGTTCGAGCGCGCCGACCTTGGAAAGCGGCTGGTTACCGTTGCCACATTTGGGCGACTGTATGCACGAAGGGCAGCCGTCTGCGCACTCGCAGCTTTCAATCGCCGCGCGGGTTGCGTCCAGCCAGGCCCGTGCCGTATGGAAGGCTCGCTCGGCGAAGCCTGCGCCTCCCTCATGGCCGTCGTACACGAATACGGTCAGCCGGCCAGTCGCCGGATGCAGGCCCGCAGACACGCCGCCGATGTCCCACCGGTCGCACCCAGCGAAGAGGGGGAGGATGCCGATGGCCGCGTGCTCTGCGGCATGTGCCGCGCCGCCAAGATCCACCCCCCTCGCGCCGAGCTCAGCCCGCTGATCAGGCGTGATCGTCCACCAGACGGCGCGGGTGCGCAGCGTCTGCGCAGGCAGGCAGAGCCGCTCCTCGCTGATCACCTCACCCGTTTCTGTGCTGCGCCGCAGGTAGGACACCACCTGCCGGGTCACGTCCACGTCACCGAAGTGCAGTGCCGCTTTCCCGAGCGACGCAGTCTGCGGGGCCGCGGCGACCTCGATCTCGGTAAGCTGGCGCGCCGTGGTGGTGTAGCCGGGGTCGCCGGCCCGCACGAGCGCGACGTGGTCGGCCAGGTCGAGTTCGGTAACAAGGAATGTCTCGCCTTGGTGCAGGTACACCGCTCCGGCGTGGGTCATGATGTGCGCCGACGGCTCATCGAGGGTGCCGAGCAGCCGGCCCGTCGTCTCCTCGACGATCTGTATGCCGAACCCGTCGGTCCCCCGGATGTTCACCGTCGCACGCGGCCCACGCCTGGTCCAGAACCAGCCCGCCTCCCGGCGTCGCAGCAGCTTGCGTTCGGTCAATTCGGCGACAACATCAGCGGCGGCGGGGCCGAAGAGCCGCAGGTCGGTCTCTGTGAGCGGGAGTTCAGCGGCCGCCGCGCACAGGTGCGGGGCAAGGACGTACGGGTTGTCCGGGTCGAGCACGGTGGCCTCGACCGGGTGACCGAACACCGCCTGCGGGTGGTGGACGAGGTAGGTGTCGAGCGGGTCGTCACGCGCGATCAGCACCGCGACCGCTTCGCGGCCCGCCCGCCCGGCGCGGCCCGCTTGCTGCCAGAGCGAGGCGCGGGTGCCCGGCCAGCCTGCCAGGATCACGGCATCAAGCCCGCAGATGTCGACGCCGAGCTCAAGGGCATTCGTCGTGGCCAGGCCGCTGAGGGCGCCACTGCGCAGCGCGTGCTCGACGGCGCGCCTGTCCTCGGGAAGGTAGCCCGCCCGGTAGGCCGCCACGCCGACGGCGAGATCCGCCGCTCCGGCGTCGGTCAGCGCGCGCCTGGCCGCGAGCGCGATCGTTTCCGCGGAGCGCCGCGAGCGGACGAAGGCGAGGGTGCGAACACCGTCAGCGACGAAATCGGCGAGCATGTCCGCTGTCTCGGCCGCGGCGCTGCGCCGGATGGGCACCCCACCCTCGCCATGCAGCCGGGTCAGCGGCGGTTCGCACAGCGCGAAGGTCAGCGGACCGCGAGGGGAGCAATCCTGCGTCACCTCTGCCGCCTCCAGCCCAGTGAGCACGCGAGCGAACCTGCCTGGCTGGCTCACGGTCGCGGAGCAGAGGATGAACACGGGCCGCGCGGTCCGCGGCCGGGCGTGGCACGAGCTGATCCGCCGTAGCCGCCGCACGATCTGGGCCATGTGCGCGCCGAAGACGCCGCGGTAATGGTGGCACTCATCGATGATCACGTACTGCAGCCTGCGGAGGAATGCCGACCAGCGGCCATGGCGCGGAAGCAGTGTGTGATGCAGCATGTCCGGGTTGGTGAGCACGTAGTTGGCGTGCGACCGGGCCCAGTCCCGTTCGGGGATGGGGGTGTCGCCATCGAGCGCCGCGGCGCAGATGCCGGGCAGGCCGAGCTCACGCATCATGCGCAGCTGATCGGCCGCGAGCGCCTTCGATGGCGCGATGTACAGCACGGTGCCGCCGTCCAGGACAGCGGTCAGCGCGGGCAGCAGGTAGGCCAGTGACTTTCCGGATGCCGTCCCCGTCGAAATGATCACATTTCGGCCGCGGTTGGCGTGCTCAGCGGCGGCGGTCTGGTGTTCCCAGGGCACCGCGACTCCGGTCGTGCCAAGCTGCCGCACTATCTCGCCGGGTACCCAGCTCGGCCAGCTCGTGGGTCGGCCCGTTCTCGCAGGTATGTGCTCGACATGGGTCACCCTGCCGCGCCGGGCGCCATCCACCAGCAGCCGGGTCGCCGAAGCGCAGCCGTTATGTGCGTTTGTTTGGGTCAGCATCTGCTCTGGGGTCCGGGCCGCCTTCCCTTGTATCTGGGGTCCGCTCGTATTCGGTGTATCCGGTGTCCGCTTGGGGGGTATCCGGGCCTGCTCGTGCCCGGGGGTCGCCGCAGCCGCCCTGCGCTGCTCCAACGGTCGGGCCGGGCGCCGCGACCCAGGGCTGCCGGGGGTACGGTGGCATCCCAGGGACGGCGCGCGGTGTCTTTCTGGGAGGTGTCTTCTGCGAGTAGTTCCAGTGTGTCATCCCAGCGCGGTCCTGCCGCGTATCGTGATTTCGTATAGAGACGTTGTCGGAGCGTGATTGAATGGCGCGCTGCGGGACACGCACCGGAGGTGCCCTCGCGTCCGCGGGTCAGCGCGCTCATGAAGACGGTGGCATGGAGGACATGTGGACCTGAAGCTAGACCACCACACCAAGGACGGTAGCGAAGTCGTCGAGGTAGAAGGCGAGATCGACGTCTATACCGCACCTCGGTTGCGTGAGCTGCTGATCGAACTCGTTAACAAAGGCCATTTCCGGCTGATCGTGAACATGGAGAAGGTGGAATTCCTCGACTCCACCGGCCTCGGGGTGCTTGTCGGCGGGCTCAAGCGGGTCCGTGCGCACGATGGGTCGCTTGACCTTGTCTGCACGCAGGAGCGGATCCTGAAGATCTTCCGTATCACCGGCCTCACCAAGGTCTTCGGCATCCACGACACGGTCGACGAGGCCATCGAGGCCAGGAAGGCGGAGAAGTAGCCGCCGCCACGGCGGCTGGATTCCCCCGATGGCCACAGTCGAGCTCAGTTTTACGCCGCTGCCCGCGCATGTGCGCACGGCGCGGCTTGTCGCGACGGCAGTCGCCCGGCGCAGCCGGGTTGAGGAATCGCTACTGGACGAGGTCCGCCTCGCGGTCGGCGAGGCGTGCTCTCGCGCGGTCGAGGCGCACCGGGTGCACTGCCCCAGCGAACCGATACGAATCGAGCTATCCGACCGCGACGGGCGTTTTTCCGTTGTGGTGACCGACGCGGTGCCAACTGGGCACGGCGAGCGCTCACCGCAGCGGGCGGGCGAGCACGCTCGTGCCGTGCCTGACACGCTGGCGGCCAAGTCCGAGCCTGCGGCAGCCAAGTCCGAGCCTGTGGACGTGGCGAGCGGTGCGGTGCCCGTGGGCGCCATGTCGGGAAGAGCTACGCGGGCCGGGCTCGGATCGGGCACCCCACCCTCCGTCGGCCCCTCCCGCGTTTCGGCCCCCTCCGGTGGCGTTTCCGGCCCGCCGGTCGGCGCTGTCGGCTCGGGTTCCGCACCCCGTGCCGCCGGTACGGAGGGCGCGGCCACGGAGGGCGCGGCCACCGATCGGGGCACTGACGGGGCCGATGTGGACGGCGCGGCAGCGGATGGCGCGGCCACGGACGGCGCGGCAGCTACGGACGGCGCGGCAGCGGATGGCGCGGTCAACGGTGGCATTCTCCACGACAACGGTGGCCTTCCCGCCGACATAGGGCTCGCCGTCATCGAGGGTCTCGCCGATGACGTACAGATCTCGGCCACGGACTGCGGTGTCAGCATCCGGATGAGCTGGCCCTTGGCACCCGGTGAGTGAGAATACGGTTACTTGAAGATATCCTAATTATAACGAATCAATTACGGACGTGTTAGGAAACTAGCCAAAGTTACGTTCTGCCGCCGCCATGCGTAGACTCCCGCCACTGCAGTGATGGCATTGCCCAGGACCGCCCGTGCGGTCTGCGTCGCTGCCCGGCACCGGTCTTTCCGGCGGCGGCGTGTTTGGTATGCGGGAGCGTCGGTGCCCGCCTTGAGGAGGACGGATGAGTGGGCTCACCCTGGCCGGGGCGAGTAGCGCAGTACACCTGAGCGGCGGCAACCTGAGCCTGATCGTCGTCGTCGCGGTAATCGCGCTGCTCGCGCTGGCGGTGGCTGGCTGGCTGGTGCGCGAGGTGCTCGCGGCCGGCCAGGGAACCGAGAAGATGCAGGAGATATCGCGCGCGGTCCAGGAGGGGGCGGCGGCCTATCTGCGGAGGCAGTTCAGGACTCTGGGCGTGTTCGTAATCCTGATCTTCTTTGTCCTGCTGCTGCTTCCCGCCGATTCAATCGGCGTGCGGTGGGGGCGCTCTGCCTTCTTCGTGGTCGGTGCCGTGTTCTCGGCGCTGACCGGGTTCACCGGCATGTCCCTCACGGTCCGTGGCAACGTCCGGGTCGCGGCCGCGGCTCGTGACACCGGCGAACGCCACGCCCTGCGGATCGCGTTCCGCACCGGCGGCGTCGCCGGAATGTTCACGGTCGGCCTGGGCTTGTTTGGCGCGGCGATCGTGGTGCTGATCTTCAGGGCGAACGCCCCAAGCGTGCTGGAGGGGTTCGGCTTCGGCGCCGCACTTCTCGCGATGTTCATGCGTGTCGGCGGCGGCATCTACACCAAGGCGGCGGACGTCGGCGCCGATCTGGTCGGCAAGGTCGAGAAGGGCATCCCAGAGGACGACCCACGCAACGCGGCCACCATCGCCGACAACGTCGGCGACAATGTGGGCGACTGCGCGGGGATGGCCGCCGACCTTTTCGAGTCCTATGCGGTGACGCTGGTGGCCTCGCTCATCCTCGGCAAGGTGGCGTTTGGGAACCAGGGCCTGGTCTTCCCGCTCATCGTCCCGATGATCGGCGTGATCACCGCAGTGATCGGCATCTTCGTCGTCGCGCCGCGCAAGGGCGACCGAAGCGGCATGAGCGCCATCAACCGCGGCTTCTTCGTGTCGGCGGTGATCTCGGCCGTGCTTGTCGCGGTGGCTGCGTTCGTCTACTTGCCCGCTAAGTTCAGCGGCCTGGACGGGCTGAGCGACACCGCGATCCTGTCCCACGGCGGGAGCCCGCAGTGGCTCGCAATCGGCGCGGTACTCATCGGCCTGGTGCTCGCGAGCGCCATCCAGTTGCTGACCGGGTACTTCACGGAGACCAACAGGCGCCCGGTCCGCGAGGTCGGCGAGAGCTCGCTCACCGGCGCGGCAACTGTGATCTTGTCCGGTGTGTCGGCCGGCCTCGAATCGGCCGTGTACTCCGCCTTGCTGATCGGCGGTGCCGTCTACGGCGCCTTCCTGCTCGGCACCGGCAACGCCACACTCGCGCTGTTCGCGGTGGCGCTTGCAGGCACCGGCCTGCTCACCACCGTCGGCGTGATCGTGTCGATGGACTCCTTCGGGCCCGTCACCGACAATGCCCAGGGCATCGCGGAGATGTCCGGCGACATCGAGGGCGAAGGCGCGCAGGTGCTCACCCACCTCGACGCGGTGGGGAACACCACCAAGGCGATCACCAAGGGAATCGCGATCGCGACCGCCGTCCTCGCGGCGACCGCGCTGTTCGGGTCGTTCCGCACGGCGGTCGTTGGCGCGCTCAGCAAGACCGCTCCTGCCTTCAGCCTGTCGGTCGACAAGCCGAACGATCTGGTCGGCCTCCTCATAGGCGCATCGGTGGTCTTCCTGTTCGCAAGCCTGTTGATCATGGCGGTGGGCCGGGCGGCTCAGCGGGTGGTATTTGAGGTCCGTGAGCAGTTCCGCACCCGGCCCGGGATCATGGACTTCACCGAGAAGCCCGAATACGGGCGCGTGGTGGACATCTGCACCCGCGATTCGCTTCGTGAGCTCGCCACGCCTGGCCTGCTCGCGGTCCTCACACCGATCGCGATCGGATTCGGGCTCGGGTACGCGCCGCTCGGATCCTTCCTGGCCGGCGCCATCGCGGTCGGCGCGCTGATGGCGGTGTTCCTGGCTAACTCGGGCGCCGCATGGGACAACGCGAAGAAACTGGTCGAGGACGGACACCATGGCGGCAAGGGCTCAGAGGCGCACGCCGCGACGGTGATCGGCGACACGGTCGGCGACCCGTTCAAGGACACCGCCGGCCCGGCGATCAACCCATTGCTCAAGGTGATGAACCTCGTGTCACTGCTCATCGCCCCGAGCGTGGTGACCTACAGCCACAACGTCGCCCTGCGGACCGTCACGACGGTCGTCGCGGTCGGAATCGTGGTCACGATGATCGTTATTTCCAAGCGGCGTTCCGCGGCCATGAGGCCCTCCGCACCCGCTGAGGTGCCTGTCGAGGTCACCGGCGCTGGCGGCGGCTCCGCAGGTGCGGTGGAGGCGGGTCGTGACACGCCCGCCGGGACAGATAGCACTGGGGCCACTGGCGTGGCATCGGACGATGCCGAGAAGGCGGCGCGGGCAAAGCGCTGACCGCTCTCGCGGCTTTGTACTCCAGGATGTCGTTACTGGCCGGTATTTCAGGGGCCAGAACAACGTTTTGGAGTACAAAGACGTTCTTTGGGCACCGCTACGCCTCCTCGGCGTCGGCGGCTTCGACCTCGTCGCGCGAGATACCGAGCAGATACAAGATCGCATCCAGGTAGGGCACGCTCACCGAGGTGTCGGCAGCATCGCGCACAACGGGCTTGGCGTTGAACGCCACCCCCAGCCCGGCGGCCGTGATCATGTCGAGATCGTTCGCGCCATCCCCGATGGCGACTGTCTGGCTGAGCGGCACGCCGGCCTGCCTGGCGAACTGCGCGAGGACGCGCGCCTTTCCCGCCCTGTCGATGATCGGCCCCGCTAGCCTGCCGGTCAGCCTGCCGTCGACAATCTCCAGCCTGTTCGCAGCCGAGTAATCGATGGCGAGCTGCTCCACCAGCGTGTCGGTGATTTGGGCGAAGCCGCCGCTGACGATCCCGCACCGGTAACCGAGCCGTTTCAGCGTCCTGATCAGCGTGCGGGTGCCGGGCGTGAGCCGCAACTCCTCGCGGACCTCGTCGACAGCCGAGGCGTCGAGCCCAGCGAGCAGAGCCACACGTTCGCGCAGCGCCGACGCGAAATCCAACTCGCCGCGCATGGCCGCGCTGGTGACCGCGCCGACCTGTTCCGCTGATCCGGCCCGCCGGGCAAGCATCTCGATGGCCTCACCCTGGACCAGCGTCGAGTCCACGTCCATCACGATCAGCCGCATCGCCCGCCGGTGCAGCCCACCGCGCTGGACTGCCACATCAACCTGCTGTGCCACCGCCTCCGCGGACAGCCCGGCACGCAGCGACTCCGGATCGGCGCCGGACACGTCGAGTTCGATGCAGGTCACCGGGTAGCGGGCGAGCCGGCCGATCCGGTCGATGTTGGCGCCGCCCGCTGCGATCCTGCCCGCGATGGCCGCCATCGCAGAGGGCAGCAGCGGGCTTCCGAGCACAGTCACATGCAGCTGCCCCCGCCGTCGGCCGCCATCGGCGGCCTCGCCCGTGCCAATGGTGATCTCGGCGTCCAAGCCGAGGTCCGCGGCGACTTTCATGATCTCCTGGTGCGCGGCCGTGAGGTCGATGGAACCCTCGCAGCTCACAAGCACGCCAAGGACCAGGCGACCGCGAATGACCACCTGCTCCACGTCGGCGACGGTGAGCGGGTGAGCGGCAAGCACCGAGAACAGCCGGGATGTCACCCCAGGCCTGTCCCGGCCGGTCAAGGTGATCAGCAGCGTCACGCGCGGGGCTTTCATTTGCGCACGCAACGCTACCTCCTGACTCACCTCGGCTTCGGCTGGTTGCCATGCCGGTCCGGCCTTCGGCCGCGCCGCCGCCGCGCCGCCCCGGCCCTCGGCCATGCCGCTCCTCGAGCGGATCCCAGCGTGGTCATTGCAGCAACGCGCTCCCACATATGCCGTGAACGTGACCCGCGCCACCGGACTCACCCGTGTGCTGAATGCCGCGTTCACCACACTGCGCATGGAGGTGGAGGCGCGTCACCGCGTGCTCGCCGCTGCGGCCAGCACCCAGTCAAGGCAGCAGCAGGTGAACGTCACCGAACTCGTGCCACAGATATCCGTGCTCCAAGGCCGCAGCGTAGCAGCGGCGCAGCAGCTCTGGATCGGAGAAAGCCTCGAGCATCAGTAGGTGTGACGAGCGTGGCTCGTGGAAGCCGGTGAGGAGGCCGTCAGTGACGCGCGTGCCGCGCTGCGCCGACACGACGAGGTCGGTCCAGCCTGCCGACGCCCGCACGCCGCGCTCGCCGCCGCCAGCCCGGCCGGCGTCGCCGCCAGCCCGGCCGTCGCCGCCACGATCCCGGCGGGCGCCGTTGCCAGAGTCGGCGAAAGCCGCTGCGGTTTCGAGCGCCCGCACGACCGTGGTTCCGACGGCGATAACCCGGCCGCCGTTGGCCCTGGTCAGGTTAACAAGCCGCGCGGTGGAGGGCGGCACGTCGTAGGGCTCCGGGTAGGGCGCCTCGTCGCCCTCGAGCGAGGACACGCCGGTGTCCAGGGTCAGCGGCGCGACCGTAACACCGCGCGTGACGAGCCGGGTGACGAGCTCGGCGGTGAAAGGCCTGCTGGCGCTCGGCATCTCGGCGCTGCCCGGCCGGGTGGCGAACACGCTCTGGTACGCCGACGTCGGCCAGTCCCTCGGCACGTACGAATAGCGGATCGGGCTGCCGTGGCGCAGCAGGTAGGGGATGACGGCGGTGGACAGCCGAGCCGCCCACAGCCGCCCGGTGACCCGGCCACAGAGCGTCAGCCGCGCGCCCCCGGGAAGGCCGATCACCATGCCGGGGCGCCCGCCTCGGCACGGCGCCGTGGCGCCGCCCGACGGCGCGCGAAGCTCGATGAGCCACGTCCCGTCCGGCCGCGGCGAGGAGAAATGAACGCTGAGGTCCGCGCTGGCCCGGACCGCGGCCGGCAGCGTCGCCGACGTGTTGATCACGACCAGATCGCCGGGCAGCAAAACCGTCGGCAGCTCGGTGAACGCGTGATGGCTCATCGCGCCCGCGCGCCGCCTGCTGACCAGCATCCGCACGCTGTCACGGCGCTCGCCGCGGGCCTCGGGCGGTTCTCGCGCCTCGCGTTCGGCCGGGACAGTGAACTCAATCGTCATGATGTTCCTTAGTGATCATCCTTAACGGCCGCGCCGCGTGGCGCGCCCGGGACTGTGTCACCTGGCGGGGGCGCGCCAGGTAGCGTCCGCCGTTCAGGCGAAAACATGGGCGTCGCTGGCCGGGAACAGGTCCGCGGCGCGGTACCTGCCGCTGGGCAGCCGCTCCCCGATCAGCCGGAGGAACGCGGGGACGACCGAGCCAGGCAGCGGGCGATCGGAGATGTCCTCGCCAGGGAACGCCCGCTGGTGCATCGCGGTGCGGAGGTCGCCGGGATCGACCCACCAGGTCCGGACCGTGTTCTCCTCCGCGGCGAGCACGTTCGACGCCTGCTCGAGCGCGGCCTTGGCTGCGCCGTAACCGCCCCAGCCCGCGTACGCCTCCACCGCGGCGTCCGAGGTGATGTTGAGGATCGCGCCGCCGCGCTCGCGCAGCCAGGGCAGCATGAGCTGGATCAGCGCGATCGGCGCGATGACGTTCGCCTCGAACGACGCCCGCAGCTCGGCGAGCGGGTAGCGGGAAAGCGGCGGCAGCGGGCTCGCGCCGAGCGTGCCCGCGTTGTTGACGAGCAGGTCAAGGCCGCCGGCCTGGGCGGCGGCGCGGCGCAGCGCCTCGCGGTGCGCAGGGTCGGTGACGTCGCCAGGCACGGCCCGCACCTGGGCGCCGACGGGAAGCGCAGCGACCGCGGCGTCAAGCGCGGCGGCGTCCCTGGCGTCGACGATGAGCGTGTAGCCGCCCCGCGCGAGGCCACCAGCGAGCGCCTCGCCAAGGCCCCTGGAGGCGCCAGTGACGAGTGCGACGGGATTGTTTGGAGCGTTCATGAGAGCGAGGCTAGGTTCATGCGGCCCGCCGCGCCTCGGGCGGCGGCCGTAGCCGGCCTGCGTTCATGGTCCTAGGACCGGCGGCCGATCCAGTCCCGCGGCGGCGGAGGTAGCGTTCGGCTATGGGGCAGCGAAAGGGCCTGAACGGAAACCCCGGCGCCATCGAGCCGGATCGGGGTTTTCTGACGGACCCGGAGCCCTCGGCGGCAAAGGCCTGTGATGAGCGGCTCGATCAGGCGCTCTACCAGGTCAGCCAGGCGGTGCTCGCGGTCACGAGGCAGGTGTCTGTCCGCGATGCCCTCGCCACGATCGTGAGGTCGGCTCGGTCGCTGATCGGCGCACGGTACGCCGCCCTCGGCGTGCCGGACACCGACGGCTCGTTCGCCGAGTTCGTGGTCGCCGGGATGAGCGCGCGCGAGCAGGAGGCGATCGGCCCGCTGCCGCGTCAGCATGGCATGCTCGGCGTGCTGCTCAGGGAGGGCAACCCGCTGCGGCTCGCCGATATCAGGGCGGACCCGAGGTTCGAGTACTTCCCCCGCGCGCACCCCGTGCTCGCCGACTTCCTTGGCGTGCCGATCAAGGATGGGCCCGATGTGCTTGGCATCCTTTTTCTCGCGAACAAGCGGGCGCCGGGTGGTTTTACCGAACGTGACCAGGAGCTGCTCTCTCTTTTCGCCGCGCATGCCGCCATCGCCCTGACCAATGCCAGGCTGTACGAACGCAGCCGCGAGCTCTCAGTGATCGAGGAACGCGCGCGGCTGGCGCGCGACCTGCACGACGCGGTGTCGCAGAAGCTGTTCGGCATCAGGGTCAAGGCACGCGCGGCGGCGATCTTGGTGCCGCGCGATCCTGTGCGCGCCGCGGCCGAACTGCAAAGCGTCGCCGAACTCGGCGTGGAAGCATACGCCGAGCTTCGCGCGGTGATCGATGGCCTGCTCCCGCCCGACCTGAGCGCGCACGACCTGTCCGAGTCCGTGCGCAGGTACGCGGAGGTGGCGGGCCGCGCGCACGGCAGGAAGGTGCGGTTCACCGCCGGTGAGCTGCCATCGCTCGGCAGCGAGGTGGATGCGGTCGTCTACCGGGTGGCGCAGGAGGCGCTGCACAACGCGCTGCGGCACTCCCGCGCCGAGCAGGTGCGGGTCGGGCTGCGCCGTGAACCCGGGCAGGTGATCCTTGAGGTCGCCGATGACGGCCCTGGGTTCGCGGTGGATGGGCTCGCGGCGCGGTCCAACGGGCTCGGCCTCGCGTCGATGCGAGACCGGGCCTCGTCGGTCGGTGGCAAGCTGACCGTGCGCTCCGCGCCCGGGGCCGGCACCACGGTAAGGCTCGCGGTTCCCGTCGGCGCGCGCGTTGGTGCGCCCTGATGGGCTGGCCGCGGCTCACTGTGACGGCGCGCTCATGACGGCGCAGATCCGGGTGCTCATCGCCGATGATCATCCGGTCGTGCGCCAAGGGCTGCGCACCTTCCTCGATGTCCAGGACGACATCGAGGTCGTCGGCGAAGCCGCTGACGGCACAGAGACGGTGGACCGCGCCGCATCGCTGACGCCAGACGTGATCCTGCTTGACCTGAAGATGCCGGGCCTCGACGGGATCGGCGTGCTCGAGGAGTTGCGGGCCCGGGGCATCACGGTGCGGGCGCTGATCCTGACAAGCGCCGCCGGCGCCGGGCCCGTCGCGCCCGCGATGGCGGCCGGCGCGGTCGGCTACCTGTACAAGGACGTGGACCCGGAAGCGCTGGTGCGCGCGATCCGGGCCGCCGCCGATGGAAACGTGGTGCTCGCGCCGGCGGCGGCGGGCCCGTTCACCGGCCAGGCCGCGAGGCGGCAGGACACACGCGGCGCGGCGGCCCTGACCAGGCGTGAACGTGAGGTGCTCGCGTTGCTGGCCCACGGCAGGTCAAACCGTGAGATCGCGAGGATCCTGGGCGTGGCGGAAAAGACCGTGAAGACCCACGTCAGCTCCGTGCTGACCAAGCTCGGCGTGCAAGACCGCACTCAAGCGGCGGTCTACGCGGTGCGGCGCGGCTTGGCCGGGGGATAAAGCCGCCAGAGCGCCCAGCGCTGTACATATAGGGCAATCGGCCGGAAACTTGCTGAAAACCCGAGAGTCTGGGAGCCGGTCGATGAGCGTGCGCCGCCTGGGTATCACGGATTTGCCGACGGCGGGCGCCATCATCAGCCGGTTCACCCGATCCAGGCGCCAGGATCCCTGGGACTTCCTGGCCGATCCCTACACGCTGCTGCTGGTGGCTGAGGAGGGCGGCGGCCCAGTGGGCTGGCTCTACGGGTACGAGCTGCTTCGCCCGGACGGCCGGCGGGTCATGCTGATACAGCAGATCGAGGTGGACGCCTCCGTCCGCCGCCGCGGGCACGGCCGGGCGCTCATGGCCGCCGCGCTCAGGCTGGCTCGCGAGCGCGGTCACGCGGAGGTCGTCGCTCCGGCGCGGCCGGGCGACCCGGCCGCGAGCGCCCTGTTCGCCAGATCGGGCGCGCGGCAGGACCAACTGCGCCAGATATACCGCTGGAGTATGGGAGATAGCGATAGCGCGCCCGGCGCGCGGTAGGTTCTTAGCAGCCTGTTCACAGGGTCCGCCGGTGGGAGGGCGTGCATGTCCGACGAAGTTCTTCGGCTGCGTGGCGTCGGTGTCCGGCGTGACGGGAACATGTTGCTCCGCAACATCGACTGGACCGTGCACGAGGATGAGCGCTGGGTGGTCATCGGCCCGAACGGCGCAGGCAAGACGACACTGCTTCAAGTGGCAGCCTCACTGCTGTTCCCGACCGAGGGCGAGGTCGAGATCCTGGGCCAGCGCCTCGGCCAGGTGGACGTTTTCGAGCTTCGGCCAAGGATTGGCTTCTCCAGCGCGGCGGTCGCGGAGAAGGTGCCGCCGGGTGAGAAGGTGATCGATCTCGTGCTCACCGCGTCCTACGCCGTTTTGGGCCGGTGGCAGGAGGAGTACGAGTCCTCTGACGTCACCCGCGCCGTCGAGATGCTCGATGCGCTCGGTTGCGCGCACCTGATCCGGCGCCGGTTCGGCACCCTGTCAGAGGGCGAGCGCAAGCGGGTGCAGATAGCCCGCGCGCTGATGCCGGATCCGGAGCTGCTGCTGCTCGATGAGCCGGCCGCGGGGCTTGACCTCGGCGGCCGCGAGGACCTTGTGCGCCGGCTCGGCGCGCTCGCCAGGGACCCGAACGCGCCAATGTCGGTGCTGGTCACTCACCACGTGGAGGAGGTTCCCGACGGGTTCACCCACGCCATGCTGCTGCGCAGGGGAAGCATCGTCGCCGTCGGCTCGCTGGAGACGGTGTTCACCGAGCGTAACCTGTCACGGTGCTTTGGCGTGCCGCTGACGATCGAGCACCGCTCGGCCCGGTGGACGGCGCTGGCCAGGTACGCCCATTGACGCCGGCGCGCGTGCGCGCAGCTTAACTAACTGCGAATTCTCGACTTAGTATCACCACTGTGGGCGCCATTCACGCGTGGCTATGGTGGCTCGTCGCCGCCCTGGGACTAGCGGTCCTGGAGATCCTCACCACGACGCTGGTTTTGGCATGTTCGCGATCGCCGCGGGCGCGGCGGCGAAGCCCGGGCAGGTTCTCGAACCGGGATCGCGCGCGGACATCATCGAGATCACGGGCGCAATCGCGCACGTATATGGAACCGATCCAGCATGAACGGGAGCTGAGCCGCTATGAGCGCCATTGTCACCGCCGTCCTCGCGCTCATTGTGGTTGCGCTGGCCGGATTCATCGTGGTGAAAACGATCCGGGTGGTGCCGCAAGCGATGGCCGGGATCGTCGAGCGGTTCGGCCGATATCACCGCACCCTGCACGCCGGCCTGAACATCGTGGTTCCGGTGGTCGACAGGCTCCGCCCACTCATCGACCTGCGGGAGCAGGTGGTGAGCTTCCCGCCGCAACCGGTGATCACCAAGGACAACCTGGTGGTCAGCATCGACACGGTCATCTATTTCCAGGTGACCGACGCGAAGGCGGCCACCTACGAGGTCGCGAACTTCATCACCGCGGTCGAGCAGCTGACGGTAACCACGCTGCGTAACGTGGTCGGGGGGATGGATCTGGAGACCACGCTGACCTCGCGCGATCAGATCAACCATGAGCTGCGCCGCGAGCTGGATGAGGCGACGGGCAAGTGGGGAATCCGGGTCGGCCGGGTAGAGCTGAAGGCGATCGAGCCGCCGCCGTCGATCCAGGATTCGATGGAGAAACAGATGCGCGCGGAGCGCGACAAGCGGGCCGCGATTCTGACAGCGGAAGGCTCGAAGCAGTCCGCGATCCTGACAGCGGAAGGCGAGAAGCAGGCCGCGGTGCTCAGGGCGCGCGGCGAGGCGGAGGCGGCGGTCGTGCGCGCGAACGCCGACGCCGAGGCGCAAGCGGCGCGCGCGGGCGGCCAGGCGCGTGCGATCACCACCGTTTTCAAGGCGATTCACGACGGCAACCCCGACCAGGGGCTGCTCGCCTACCAGTACCTGCAGACCCTGCCGCAGATCGCCCAGGGGGACTCGAACAAGCTGTGGATCGTGCCGAGCGAGGTTGGCAAGGCGCTGGAAGGCCTCGGTGGCCTGTTCGGCGCGCTCACCGGTGGGAAGGCGGCGGGCGAGAGCGCCGGGACCGCGTCGGGCGACGGCACGGGCGCGATGCCCGGCCAGGCCACGGTCCCCGGCCAGGCCACGGTCCCCGCGCCGGCCGCGGCGGAACAGGACACCGGCGCGAGCAGCGTGAAGCGGTTCCCGCTGGGCTCCTGAACGGCTGCCGCCACGCGCACCTACGATGACAGGGCACACACCCCGCAGGCGCCGCCGGAGGGCCGCACGTGAAAGGTGACTGGGTCGAGATCGTTATCGACGCCGGAGAGGCCGTCAGGAGCTATGAGGTGACCGCCACCCGCGCGGGCCGCCGGGTGGAGGTGCTGAACCGCCGCGGCATGATCGAGGTGAGCGAGGTGACACGCGGCGGCACAGCGGTGCGGACGGCGCGGTTCATGGCTAGCCGGGTGCTCGCGCTCGTCGAGCATCCCGCGCCGCGCCGCGCGGCGGACCGCCCGGCGCGGGGGATGGTGGAGTGAGCGGGCAGAGACGAGGTGAGCCTGCCCGCGCGCCCCGGCCGAGGCCGCCGGACAGGCAGGGACTTCTCCGCTGTTGTCATGAGATGAGGTGGTCGAACTCTCCGTCCTGCGCGCCTCGGATGAGAGCTTCGATCTCGGCCCTGGTGTAGATCAACGCCGGCCCTTCCGGGTGCCGCGAGTTCCGCACGGCGATCTGCCCGTCCGGCAGCCGTGCCATCTCCACGCAGGTCCCCTGCGAGTTGCTGTGGCGGCTCTTCAGCCAAGCCGCCCCGCCCAGGTTCCCCGCTGGCATCCCGTTGTAGGTCGCTATCACTTAATCTCCTTCATGATGGTGTTAATGATCTCGGCTGTGCTCTCGGGGGGTTCGCTCTCGACGCACAGCCGTTCCATGACTTCGACGTAGGTGTCGACGTCCTCGCGCCTGTCGAGGTAAAGGGCGCTGGTGAGCTGCTCTACGTAGATCACGTCAGGCAGGTCAGGCTCGGGGAACCGCAGCAGGGTGAACGGGCCGCCCTCGGCGGCGTGCCCGCCGGTGCGAAACGGCATGACCTGCAGGATGACGTTCGGCAGCTTCAAAGCTTCAAGTAAGTGCTCAAGCTGCGCGCGCATCACCTCGGAGCCGCCGATAAGCCGCCGCAGGGCCGCTTCGTCGATGACCGCCCAAAGCCGCGGGCCACGGCGCCGGTTGAGCAGCCGCTGCCGCTCGGTCCGCAGGCGCACCCGGCGCTCCACCTCTTCCGCCGCGCTCGCATGGCCGACGCCCATGACGGCCCTCGCATAGTCCTCGGTCTGCAGCAGGCCAGGAATGAACTGGACCTCGTAGGTCCTGATGAGGGTGGCCGCGTCCTCAAGCCCCACGTACACCTGGAACCAGCTGGGAAGAATGTCGTTGTAGCGGTGCCACCAGCCGGGCGAGTTGGCCTTGTCGGCGAGGTTGAGCAGCGCCTGCCGCTCGCCGTCGTCGGTGACGCCGTAAAGCGTCAGCAGGTCGGCGACGTCGCGCTCCTTGAAGCTGACCCGGCCAAGCTCCATCCGGCTGATCTTCGATCCGGACGCGCGGATCGTGTAGCCGGCCTCGTCGCGCGTTATGCCCTTGCTTTCCCTGAGCCGACGCAGCTGAGAGCCGAGCAGGATGCGCAAGACAGTGGGGCCGCCCTCTGGCTGCACCTCGAACACCTTTCTCCCCCCCAGATCGTCGCGAGTGCCACCCTTGCCCAAGCCCCGTTCCGCGCCCTCCCGCATCGTGTCGGGTTCGCCGCGCAGGTAGCTCAGGCCGCATGTGTCGGCGGCGGCGAGTAACGGCGGTAAACTCTGCACAATCCGTTTGCACGTGCATTAGGCCTTGCATCTGCAAGCGTTACAAGCGATGATAACGCGAGTGGACCGAGGTTTCCGCGTTGCGCAACGCATTTGGCGAGGGTCACGATGACAGGGTCATGGGCGCCAGGGGCTGTGTGCGATGGCTTGACGACGGATGGAACCGTGCCCGCCGGCCTCTTACCGTTGCAGCCGCCCGACATCGGAAACAGCCGCAGGACGATGTGGGACGAAGCGGCGTGCGCGCTGCGGGGCAGGCCGGAATCGGTGCGGCTCGCCCGTGCTTTCGCCCGCGAGACCCTTGCCATCTGGGGTCGTTCCGAACTGTGTGACGATGTGACCTGGGTTGTCTCTGAGCTGGTGACCAACGCGCTCAAGCACGGCCTGCCGCAGTCAGCGGGCGCCAACTGGGCGCGGCCGGTTCGGTTGTGCCTAGCACTGCACCCGGCGCATGTCCTTTGCTCGGTGTCCGATCCGGGTGACGGCGCGCCGGTGCGCAAGGCGCCGGACTACTTGGGTGAAAGCGGTCGCGGGCTGCATGTCGTGGAGTCGTGCAGCGACAGATGGGGCTGGAACCCGCTTGACGGCGGCGGGAAGGTCATCTGGGCAGCCTTCCGCGTCCACCGCTAGCCTCCTGGGCCGCCCTACAGACGCGGGCGGACCTGGATCATCCCTCCGGCAAGCACCTGGGTGTCGAACGTCGGCTGGCGCGCTGTCGCCGGTCCGTGGATGACGGCGCCGTCGCCGATCCGGTATGTGCTGCCATGCCACGGGCAGCTGATGCACCGATGGCCGGCTAAGGTGAGCAGTTCGCCCTGGTGCAGCGGGCCGCCGAGGTGCGCGCAGCGATCGGCGAGCGCGCGCACCGACGAGCCCTCGCGCAGCACGAGCACGCTGATGTAGCCAAGCTCGCGCCGCACCGGCCTGCCGTCAGGCAGCTCGTGCAGCGTGCACAGGTCGTGCCAGCCGAGGCCGGCCAGGTGCGCCACCGGCTCGGCGTGGTTTGCGCCCGCGGCCATTCGGAAGGACAAGTGGCCGCCCAGATAACCGCCCGCTCCCGCCAGCGCGAGGCCGGTGAACGACAGCGCCTTTCCGCCGCGCTGGCGGCCTGTCCACCTCGCGATAAGCGACGCGCAGTAAAGCGCTGCCGCCGCGGCGTTCGCAGCGGCGTGCGCGATCCCGACCCGCTGATGCTCGCGGTGCAGGACCGCCCAGTCGGCGATCCCGGTGAGCGTCGCGGGCGCGGTGCCCGCGAGGCCGGCCGCGATCAGCGAGCGCGTCGCGCGTTCGGTCTCGGGCAGCAGGTCGAGCAGGGCGGCCGAGGCCCAGAAGCCGAGCGGCAACTCCGAAAGGCGCGGATGGACCGGCTGGCCGAACGGCACGCCGTGCAGCGTGTCCGCGGCGGGTCCTGGAGGCAGCGCCCGCCGGACGGCGCCGGAAAGGGCGGTGGTCGCGCGGTCGGCCCAGCGAACCCGCTCGAGCCGCTCGGCCACTGTCGCGGGCGCCAGCCGCGCGCCGCCGTGTGCTCGCCTGCGGCTCGCCACCTTGATCGTGCCTCGACCCGTGCCACGACCGAAGAATCTCGCGCGGGAATGGCTCACACCATGTCCCTACCCGGCCGCGTCGTGAGCTACCGTCGTCATCCGTGCCGTCAGTCACCACGGGGCGCGTCCCGTAGGAACGGTCACGGTCCCACCGGGGCTGGCGCGAGCATGCCACGCTGAATCGCGGCGGCGATGAGGCCTCGAGCGTAGGCGCCGAGCTCCGCCGAGCCGTCCTCGATGAGCCGCACGTTGGCGAGCACTTGATCTGCGGTGACGCCGTGGCTGAGCCAGGTGCCGCCGCCGGTGTGGTAGTTGGCGAGAACCGGCTGCAGGCGGTCGAGCGCGCGGGCGAACCGGGCCTCCGCCGTGCGCCGTTGCTCGAACTCATCCCATGCGGCGCGCAGCCGCCGCGCCTGATCATCTGGCAGCAGGGCGAAGATGCGGTCCGCCGCGGCGCGCTCGGCGCGGCGCGCCCGCGCGAGTTCCGCGCTCGTGGCGTAGACGAACGTGTCACCCGCGTCGATCTCCACGATGTCGTGCAGCAGCACCATGATGATGACGCGGTGCAGGTCGGTTCCTTGCGGCGCGTACTCGCCGAGGGCGACGGCCATCATGGCAAGGTGCCACGAGTGCTCGGCGGAGTTCTCCCGGCGTGAACCGTCGAGAAGCGTCGTTTGCCGCAGCACCCCTTTCAGCCGGTCGATTTCGTGGACGAACCGCAGTTGCTCGCCGAGGCGCTCCATGACAGCCATCCGTCCACGCTGCCACAGCCGTGGGCGGTGTCAGGAGCTCTCGCCCTGCGCGATCGCGGCGTCGACCTCGGCATGGCGCGCGGCCAGGTCCCTGTCGAATTCCTCCGCGATCTCCTCGTCCTGGCCCATCAGGGCGGTTAGGTCGCCCTTGGCCGCGTCAAGCACCCCCATGTCGGCGTAGGCCTTTCGCACCTTCGGCCCCCAGAGCCCGACGTCCCTGACGCAGGGCACGATCCGGGTGAAGAGCAGCGACTGGTACATCTTGTAGATCGGCGAGTGGTCGATGTAGCTCAGGCACTCCTCGAGCGGCAGCCCGAGCCGGGTGAAGACCTCGTGGCCGCGGAAGCGGTCCCGCATCAGGTAGCAGCCCTCGACGACGAACTCCTCACGCTCCGCCCGCTCAGCATCGGTGAGGCCCGCGTAGTAGTCGCGCAGCGCCAGCCTGCCGAAGGCCACGTGGCGCGCCTCGTCTTGCATCACGTAGGCCAGTAGCTGCTTGACGAGCTGGTTGGTGGACAGGTCGCGGTAGACGCCGAACGCGGCGAGGGCGAGCCCTTCGATCAGCACCTGCATGCCCAGGTAAGGCATGTCCCAGCGGCCGTCGGTGAGCGCGCTTTCCAGCAGCCTCGCTAGGTCGGTGTTGACCGGGTAGAACATGCCGAGCTTGTCCTGTATGAACCGGCTGTACAGCTCGACGTGCCGCGCCTCGTCCATCACCTGGGTGGACGCGTAGAACTTGGAGTCCAGGTCGGGCACGGACTCCACGATCCGCGCGGCCACCGTCAGCGCGCCCTGCTCGCCGTGCAGGAACTGGCTGAACAGCCAGGAGCCCTGGTGCCTGCCGAGCTCGTCGCGCTCGGCCTGCGTCATCTTCTCCCAGATGGGCGTGCCGAACAGCGGGTTGAAGTCATCGGGGAGGCCTATCACGTTCGTCGGGTCGACCTCGATATCCCAGTCGATCCGCTTCTGCGCGTCCCACTGCTTGTCCTTGCCCTTCTGGTACAGCGCGAGCAGCCGGTCCCTTCCGTCGTCGTACTCCCAGGTGAACCTGGCGGCCCCAGCTGCGGGAACGTCCCAGGTGCCGGGCTCGACCGGGGACGTGTAGCGGTCGTAGGTGCTCACGGCTGCCTCCCTGCGCGCGCTCTGCGCGGCGCCGCGGGGGCGCCGACGCTGGGCCTCTTTACACAACTGCCTAGCATGTCAAGCACGAGGGCGCAATACCGCGCGAGTGCCCGCCGCTCGCGCCTCCCCTCGCCTGGCCGCCCTGCGTGGCGTGGTTCGCCGCTACGGCCGCACGCCCGGCCCGGAGACGGCGACCTGGCGCAGGATCGCGAACTGGAACGTGATCTTCGCCGTCGCGGTGTGCTCAACGTTCTTGACACCCATGAGCAGGTAGCTGTGCCGATCGAGGATGATTTCGTGTGGCCGTGAGCCGTGGGTTGAGGGGTCCTCGACCAGGGTGAAACCGACGCCGGGCCTGCCAGCCAGGTCGGTGGCGTGCGTGTCGACGACGATGCCCGGTATGTGGCCAAGCGCCCGGTACAGAGCAGCGGTCACCTTCGGCTGCAGGACGTCGTTGATGAGGATCCACTGGATCGCGTCGAACGCGACGCTGTAATAGGTCCGATCGGTGATGCTGCGCAGGCCCGCGGTGTCGACCAGATACTGGATCAGCGCGGCGGGCGGCTTGCTCGAAAGCCGACTCAGATCCGCGTACGCGGGAATGCGCATGCCTATCGCGGTGAGGCTCCAGTCTTGGGTGACGAGGCTTCCGCCCGAAAAGTACGCGTACCTGCCCTGCGCGCAGTGCTCCCCTGCGGGGTTGGCGCCGGGCCCGCAATTTCGCGCGGACATGCCCGCTGTTTTCCAGAATGTCATGGTGACAGCGCGCCGGAGGGGGTCGCCGCCCACCACGATGGGAATCGGTGGGGCTTTGAAGTTCAGCTTGGCCCGCACGAAGAACCACTGACCCTGCGGGTATACCGGCTGCTTTTGCGCTGCCGCCGCGGCGCGCTCGGCGAGCAGGACGGCGGCGCTGGCGCTGGCGGCTGGTTTGACGCCGCCGACGCGCAGGGTCGTCCCGGTGAGCACACCCGCGGTCAGCGCCAGCGTGAGGCCGCCAGCGATTGCGAGCCGCCAGCTAGCGGGAGTGTCGCGCATCCGCGCGGCCGTTCGGGATAGTGCCGTCAAGCCGCTCGGCCTTGCGGGCGAGCCGTCGGCGCGGCGGAGCGCGGCGAGGACCTTCTCTTCTGTCTGCGGCGTGACCGTCGCCTCGACCTCGGCGCGCAGGCGGGTCAGCAACTCCATCTCATTCATGACTGGGCTCCTCGTGCAGTGCTGACGGATCGGTCCCGCCGAGCGCTCGGCGCAGTGCGCCTCGAGCCCGGTGTACCCGCGACCGCACGGTGCCGACTGGCACCGCGAGGGCCCCTGCGGCCTGCTCGTACGTCAGATCACCCCATGCCACAAGCAGCAGCGCGTCGCGGTGGGCGGCAGGCAGCCCCGCCAGCGCGGCGGCGAGCGGCTTGCTCGACCGGTCGGCGCTCGCCGCGGCGTCCACGCGGTCGGTGAACGGCTCGGCCACCGGGTCGATTCCGGTGCGGGCGAGCGCGCGGTACTGGCGGATCTCGGCTCTGCGATGCCGGCCGATGAGGTTGGTGGCGATTCCGTACAGCCAGGGTCGCGCGTCGGCGCGAGCCAGGTCGAATCGGTCTCGCTGCTTGAACGCGACCAGGAATGTCTCCGCCACCACGTCGTCTGCCGCGCCCGCGCCGAGCCGGCGTGTCGCATAGCGCTGAATCTGGGTTGCGTACTTGCCGAACAGGACGGCGAAGTGTTCAGGCTCGTGCCTGGACCGCAGGATGATCGCGGCGTCGTCGCCGCCGCGGTCATCGGCCGCGCCAGATCCGGCGACCCGCGGGCTGTCTAATGCCATCTGCTGGCCTTTCCGGACACCGGGCAGGACAACCGTTATTGCCCGGTCACGCGTCGCCGGTTCCCGCTGTTTTCAAATGCAGACCGACGGCTCGTGGTCGGCGTGGCCGCCAGGTTCCAGCTGGAACGTCGAGTGCTCCACATCGAAGTGGCCGCGCAGGCATTCCTGCAGCATGTCGAGCATCCGCGCGCCGTGGCCGCCGGACAGCACGGCCGGCTCCACGACCACGTGCGCTGACAGCACAGGGATCCCGGAGGTGATCGTCCAGGCGTGCAGGTCGTGTACGTCGGACACTCCGTCGAGTTCGGTGAGGTGACGCCGCACCTCGTCAAGGTCGACCCCCTTGGGCGTCGCCTCAAGCAGGACATCAACCGCCTCCCTGAGCAAGCGCCAGGTGCGCGGCAGGATCAGCAGCCCGATCGCGAGTGAGGCGATGGCGTCCGCGCGGCTGAAGCCGGTCAGCGCGATGGCAAGCCCGGCCACGACGACCGCACCGGCGCCCAGCGCGTCCGAGGCAACCTCGACGAACGCCCCGCGGACGTTCAGGCTCTCCCGCTGGCCTCGGCTGAGCAAGGCGGCCGACGCGGCGCTTCCGGCCAGCGCGATCGCGCCGAAGGCCATCATTATGCCCGGTCTGACCTCAGGTGGCGTGATCAGGCGGCGGACGCCCTCGGCGAGGATGAACGCACCAACGCCGAACAGCAGCAGCGCGTTGCACGTGGCGGCGAGGATCTCCGCCCGCGCGTAACCAAAGGTGCGCTGCGTCGTGGCCGGCCGGGTGGCGAAGTGGGCGGCCAGCAGCGACAGGCCGACGCCGGCTGCGTCGGTGGCCAGGTGCCCCGCGTCGGCGAGCAGGGCAAGCGATCCGGCGACGAGCCCGCCCGCCACCTCGATCGCGAGAATCGTCAGCGTCACCCCGAGAGCGAGCGTGAGGCGTCCGCGGTGGCGGCCTGTCGCGGTCGGCGTTGCTGCGGCCTGGCCTACAGGCACTGGTCGCACCTCCTCAACATCCGCAGCCTATGGCAGCAGCTCGTATGCGGGGTTGGTCATGATCGGCGCACCGTTTTTGATGCCGACCGGCCCGCGCAGCCTGACCCTTGATCCAGGTATCACCCCTCCGATGTTCGAGCGGCCGTAGAACAAGGCGGTCAGCTGGCCCGAGGCGTCGGCGACCTCGCAGGCGAGCACACAGCTGTGTTCCACCGGCCTGATCTCGATGCTGCGCACCCGGCCCTCCACCGTTGCCCGGCCGGGCTCGACAAGCGAAGCGATGGGCGAGACCCCGGCCGGCGCGGCGGGCCATTCGAACTCCACGACCTCTGGGTCCGGGACAGGAATGGGGATCCTAGCTCGTTTTCCCGCCTCACGCTCGTGCAGCATCTCTACCCGCGCCTGAACGTCGAACGGGATGATGGTGGCCGCGCAGTCAGGTATCCGGCTCACCACTCGGGCGATCTTGTCGCCGGTGCGGTCATGCAGCAGCCTGCCGAGCAGCGGTGAGTAGCTCCGCCGCGGCAGGACCACGGTCACGTGAGTGCCCTCGTGGCTCACCTCTTGAGCGACAAGCTCGGCGGCGGCGCGCGTTAGGCGGCGGTCCACACATTCCACAAACTCGAGCGGGAGGCCGCGGTCGGCGCGAAGCCAGTCCTCGCGCAGCTTGTCAGCCTGGGCGTTATCGATGACGAAGTGCACCATGCGCTGCGCGGTCGGCCGCAGCCCGCGCGCATACCGCAAGGCGGAGATCGCGGCGAGGTCGAATTCGTCGACGAACACGAGCACGGTGCGGCGCGGGTAATTTGGCGGATCAGGCGGTTTGCTCCCGCCGATCCTTTCGAGCACCTCGGCCTCCGTTCTGTACTCACGGTTGAGCCGGATCAGCGCGAAGACCATGACCGGGAAGACGATGACGACGAGCCAGGCGCCCTCGGTGAACTTCACCACCGCGAAGATTGCCACCACAAGCGCGGTGTATATAGCGCCTGTCACGTTGATCGCCAGACGCCGGCGCCAGGCCTGTTCCTTGTGCCTGAGGTGATACCTGGCCATTCCGAAGCCGGCCATTGAGAACCCGGTGAACACACCGATCGCATAGAACGGGATCAGCGCGTTGACGGTGAAGCCCACGACGAGCCCCAGAGTCAGCGAGACCACGGTCAGCACGATGATGCCGTTGGAGAACACGAGCCTGTGGCCGCGCTTGGTGAGCCACCGGGGCAGGAAGGAGTCCTCGGCGACGAAGCTGGCGAGGAACGGGAATCCGCTGAAGCTGGTGTTGCCTCCGGTGAAAAGGATTGCCGCGGTCCCCGCCTGGACCAGGAAGAACATCGTATGGCCGATCAACGTGTGGCCGAAAATGAGCTTTGCTTCCTGAGCGAGGACGGTGGGGTAGCCGCTGACGTAAGGCTTCGCGTGGGTCTGGAAGGCGAACCACGAAATCCCGCCGATGAGGAAGGCGACGATGGCGCCCTGGATCACGAGCACCTGACGGGCGTTGCGGCCCTCGGGTCGTTTCAGCGCGCTCACCGCGTTGGACACCGCCTCGATCCCGGTGAGCGAGGAGCCGCCGTTGGCAAATGCGCGGGCCAGAATGTACATCGCGCCGAAGGTGATGAGGCCGGCGCCGGGGTGGCTGTGGCATCCGACGCAGTACGTCCCCGATCCGGCCGGCACGTTCGACAGCCCGCCACCGATCGTTTCGCGGTAAAGACCGGTGAGGATCATCAGGATGACCGACCCGGAGAACAGGTAGGTGGGCAGCGCGAAGGTCCTTCCCGCCTCGCGGATCCCGCGCAGGTTGCCGTAGCACATGATCAGGATTGCCACGACCGAGATGACGGTCAGCGCGTCCTTTCCGAGAGCGGGAAAGGCGGACACGATGGCCGCGCTGCCCGCCGCCGTCTGCACCGCCACCGTGACGATGTAGTCGATGAGCAGCGCCACGGCCGCGACCTGGGCGACGCGGGGGCCGAAGTTCTCCCGCGCGACGACGTACGAGCCGCCGGCCTTGGTGTAGACGCTGACCACTTCGCGGTACGACAGCACCACCAGCGCGATCCCGAGCAGAATCACCAAGGTCATCGGCAGCAGAAGGGAGAACGCGGCCAAGCCGAAGAAGGGCAGCAACTCGATCAGTATCTCTTCCGTGCCGTATGCCGCCGACGAGATCCCATCGCAGGAGAGCACGCCGAGCGCGAGCGGGCGGGAAAGCCGCTCCTCCTTGAGCTGTTCGGTGATCATCGGCGGTCCGAGCAGCCTGCGCTTGACCGAATACCAGAAGGTCTCTGGCACGTCACCGCCGCCGAGAAGATTGACCGCTCTGCGCACCGCCACCGGCCGCGCCTCCGTCCGCTCGCTGCTGACGTGGCCCTTCATACCACCGAGGCACGCGGAATGGCCCACCCAGGGAGGAGGCTTGCATCCTCTGGCGGCGGGCGCGCCGGGGATCCTGGGGTCACCCACCCGGTGGTTTGTCGCAAGCGATCACGCTCGGGTACCCTTATCGCGAGGTCTGTGCGTCGTGACCAGGCCTGTTGGGCTGTCAGCGGGTTCAGCTCGCCGCTGCGGTAGAGCCGCGCTGTGGATGCGCCGAGCGAAGGAGGTGAGGATTTTGTCAGATCGACAATGCAGTCATAGTTCGGACGATCCTCACCCATTCGCGCAGACTCAGCAGCGCTGACCGCGACTCCGGCGGGTTCCGCAGCGCCTTGGGACGTCACTTCGGCTAGGACTGCCCACACTCGGTGCTTCGCTTGCCCGGTGCTTCGCCCGGCGCCGGTGCTTTCCGCTGCCTGCCCCGTGCTTTCCCGGCGCTTGGCCAGCGCTTGGCCGGCGCTTGGCCGCGCCCGTGCGCCGGCCGCCAGCGGCGGCTTCTCGGTCGGCGATGCCGAGCCTGCGCCCGACCCCCGCACAGGGGAGATCGGCAGGCTGGTCATGGCACGCCTTTTCACGCTCAGCACGATTTCAAGCTCGGTCGCTCGGCGGCGGACCGCGCTTCGTGCCGCTCATCGCGCCCTGACGATGGGCACGGCGCGAGGAACAGCCGCCACCGACCAAGCGACGACCGCCGCGGGCATCAGGGCGAAGATGGCCGCGGGTGCCGCACAGGCGGCCACCGCCCAGGCGGCCGCGGACTCCGCTCGGGCAGGTGACATCCGCGGCGCGTTCGGGACAGTCCGGTTCGATGCGGCCGACCGACCGCTCGGCTGGGGGCGCAGGCTTCGTTACCTGCTGGCGATCATGGGCCCGGGCTTGATCGTCATGGTCGGGGACAACGACGCCGGTGGCATCGCGACGTACACGCAGGCGGGGCAGGACTACGGCACCCGGCTGCTCTGGGTGCTGCTGCTGCTCATCCCGGTGCTCGTGGTCAACCAGGAGATGGTCGTGCGGCTCGGCGCGGTCACCGGCCTCGGCCATGCCAAGCTGATCCACGAGCGCTTCGGCACGTTCTGGGCCGCCCTCTCGGTCGGCGACCTGGTCCTGGTCAACGGCTTGACCATTGTCACGGAATTCATCGGCGTGGCGCTCGCGGGCGACTACTTCGGCGTCCCGCGGTGGATCAGCACGCTCGGCGCGGCGGGACTGCTTGTCGCGTTCACCGCGACGGGAAGCTTCCGCCGCTGGGAGCGGTGGATGTACGCGCTCATCGCCGTCAACGTGGTGATGCTGCCGCTCGCCTTCGTCGCTCACCCGGCGCCCGCGCGGGTGGCGCATGACTTGCTCGTGCCTGGCCTGCCGACGGGGCAGGGCACCGGCGTGTTGCTGCTGATCATCGCGATGGTGGGCACCACGGTTGCGCCGTGGCAGTTGTACTTCCAGCAGTCCAACCTGGTGGATAAGCGCATCACGCCGCGCTGGATCTCCTTCGAGCGCGCCGACACGGCGATCGGGTCGCTGGTCGTCGTGGCGGGCGCGGCGGTGCTGATAACGGTTGCCGCGGCCGGCTTCACGGCGACGCCGCTGCAGGGTCATTTCACCGACGCCGCCGCGGCGGCGCAGGGCCTCGCGCACACTGTCGGCCACCACGCCGGCGGGATGTTCGCGCTCCTGCTGCTTGATGGTTCGCTCATCGGCGCCGCTGCGGTGACGCTCGCGACCTCGTACGCGCTTGGCGACATGACCGGCGCGCGACACTCGCTGCACCGCAGCGCGAAAGACGCCCCCGTCTTCTACGGCGTGTACGGGCTGTTCCTGCTCGCGGGCGCGACGGTCGTGCTGATCCCCGGAGCGCCGCTTGGGCTGATCACCGAGGGCGTCCAGGCTCTGGCCGGTGTCCTGCTCCCGTCCGCCGCTGTTTTCCTTGTGCTGCTCTGCAATGACCGGCACGTGCTTGGGCCGTGGGTGAACAGGCCGTGGGTGAACGTGCTCGCGGGCACCGTTATCGGCGTGCTCGTGCTGCTGTCTCTCGCGCTGACCGCTGCCACGCTGTTCCCGCGCCTGGACGGCGGGCAACTGCGGCTGATGTTGGGCGTCGGCGCGGGTGCCGGTCTGGCCGTCGCAGCCGGGTTCTGGATCGCGAAGCGGCGCGCGCGCAATCGGCTGCCCGCCGACCCCGAAGCCGACCTGGACACCGGAGTCGTCCTTGAGGCCGAACGGCTCACCTGGCGGATGCCGCCGCTGTCCGAACTGCCCCGGTCACGGTGGTCGATCGGGCGGCGGGTCGGCCTGATGTCGCTGCGCGTGTACCTGGTGGTCGCCGTCGGCCTGGTGATCCTAAAGATCATTCAGCTCGCCGTGGCGACGTGACCGGCCAGTCCGGCGTTCGCCCGCGCGACACGACCTACACCGGTCCGGGGCTGACGGTGTAGGTCCGGCCGGCCGGGGTGGTCCATTCCAGGTGGCCGGGTTGGGGTTGGTTGAGCCGCCAGCCGGTGGCTTGTTTGATCTGGTGGTGGGCTCTGCAGAGCGGGGTGATGTTGCACTCGCAAGTCAAGCCCTCCTGCGCGTAGGGGGTCGTATGGTCGAGGTCGCACTGGGCGGCGGGCCGCCGACAGCCGGGGAACGAACACCGCTGGTCGCGGATCTCGATCAGGTGCCGCAACCGCTGCGACGGCTGGTAGCTGGCGGTTTGTCGCTGGTGCCCGCAGTCCCCGACGGCGAGCCAGTCCACCCTGATCACGACGTGTGTGCCGGGTCCGGTGGACGACCGGGCACCAACTCCCGCGGGCTCACCACCGGCACGGCGGGCGATGGCTCGGGCGGGTTGCCTCCCGGCGGAGCCGACGCCGGGTCTGGGAGGTTCGCGGCTGGGTGCGCTGGCGCGGCCCCGGGTGGGTCCACCGTTGGCCGGGCGGGTGAGGGTTCTGGACGGTTCACCTCCGGCGGAGCTGGCGGCGGGCTTGGGAGGTTCGCGGCCAGACGCGGGGGCGTCGGCGGGTTCGATGCCGGTGGGTGGGTCGCGGCGGCTGCGGGTGTGGTTGGCATGGTGTGCGCAGCCGTGCCCGATTGGCCGGCCGGTGTGGTCGGTGATGGTGAGGCACCAGCGGGTGGCGGGGTGGCTGGCAGCGATGGCGGCGAGGTCGCGGGCGGTTGGCGCGTCCACTGGCCCGAGCCCGGTGGCGTGGCCAGGTGCCTGCGACTGGCCGAGCAGGGTCGCCAGGGGCAGGGTCAGGTTCAGTGTCCCCGGTGTTGGAACGAGGCCCGCGCCGTCGGCCCAGGCGCTGGGCGGTGCGGCGCCGGGCGG